>Ga0315906_10001169_pt1 | contig 39459 bp, 32 predicted proteins | sample LakEriMetagenome_4_FD_203526 | JGI IMG/M metagenome (GOLD analysis project Ga0315906, IMG submission 203526) | Freshwater fungal communities from buoy surface, Lake Erie, Ohio, United States - Buoy 2 MA122 | ecosystem: Environmental > Aquatic > Freshwater > Lake > Lake biofilm | place: USA... | reverse complement strand
CAGTTTCAGGAACCAATAAAATACTGTAATTCTTTCCGAGTGAAATCAATAGATTATTTAGGGCAGCATAGATAAGAGGAGGATTTTGCCATTTAATGAGAGAAAATGAGAGTCTTCGTTCTCTATCTATTGTGATATAATCTGATGATTGTTTGTACACAATTCCACGAATTTGTGAATTGAAATCTCGGGATTTATCACGATTCACTGTATCATTGTATAATCTGATGTCATAATCCAAATATAAGTCGACTTCTGTTCCGGGACTTAGGTTAATCACGCGAAGTTTTGTCAATTTACTATCCAATTGATTGCGACTGTATGAATAATCTAAGATACTCTTATTCTCATCGATTATATAACTATACCGCTGATGGGAGTCAGTGGCAGTAATATTTGCAGTATTGGCAACTGTTGAAATAAGTGTGGTTCGATTAAGTGGAATAACTGTGGTAAATACACCATTTGATTGTAAGCTTGCATTCTTCAAGATTGAACCAACTGTAATATCATGAGTGGTTTGTTTTGATGCAGCATGAATGAGCTGTAAAATAGCACCAGACTCAAAACGATTGATTTCTCCCGATTCCTCTTGTAAAGCACAGATAATTTCCGGTGCAATCACAAGTAAATAATTCTTGCCTTCAATGACTTCACCAATATTTTGTGATAATATGATTTGAGGAGTCGAACTTGTTTGAACTAGGAGTGGTAAAGTTCCGCCATGCACTTCAATTCTATTTGAAAGGTCTTTGTTGATTAAAGCTGAATATAAAATACTACCTGCTTCATATTGATTGTCTATCGATCTTGCGGCAGAATTCAATGCTAATGGTTCGGAAGTTTTTACATTTATTGCTCTGAGTCCAATCATTGATTTAGTTGGCTTTTCTCTCATATTTTCTGTTATGATCAATGAATACCCATTTGGAGAAAGAACATCTCTCGATACAATGCATGAATAAGATCTATATGGAGAAAGAACTATGGATTCAGACACAAGAATATTACCATTCGGACCTTCAATAATGATAGAGTCTTTAGAACTTGATGAACAAGTTGAAAATATCATTGATTTAGAAGAATAAGGCAACTGATTATCAGAAACTGTATTTGAAGTATTACCTCTTTTCATTGCGACATCGATATTCAAAGAGATAAGATTGTATAATGTAATGGAAGCAGTAAGATTTCCTGCATTTGGAAATTCTTCAAATGCCTGAATCACTTTTGAAAACTCATTCAATACAAATACTTTGATATTTGAGTTTGCTGGGTCTCTACCGATGATGACGGTATAGATACTATCGCCTGAAAATGTAAATCCGGATTTATCGAATGTTCCAATGAGAGAATTATTTGTGGCATTGACTAGGGAAATCGCATTGGAGCCCGGAATTATTTCAGTTTCGCCGGAGACTTGTCCTCTTGGTAAGAATGAAGCAAGCATGTCTCCTTGTTCGCAGCCGAGATGTACATTTAAAGGAAGTGAATCCGGGAGGGTATTCACAATTCGAATCTTTGCCTTAGATCTTATTGCATCTGATCTAAATGTCGATAATTGCAATACATAAGTTGAATCCTGATTCTGAATACCTGCGCTTATAAAGGTTTGTATAGTATTTCTGAAAAAAGACATTTTTTGTCTTTGCAATGCAAGTGTTGAAAAGATCACTTGACCATCTTTAGAAATACTATAATGTGCACTATCTATGGTATTCACCCGAAGATCAGAACTATTACCATATCCAATATTTGAAAAAGTGGGACAGCCATCAATAGTGAATGAGCGTGGTATATTGTCTCCCGACATGTTTATAAAACGAATACTAACACTGCTATCCCGCAAACTTGGATCGTAGAGAAGCGGGTTTTCTTGAGCGCATCCACCTAGGAGGACAAATAGCATTGACAATCCCACAAAGAGAGTCTTATAGCTGAGTATATGAGATTTCGTTATAATCATTGTAGTTTTGAACTTATTATTTAACAAAAATACAAAGTTGATGGATAAAGATGGAAGAGAAGATACTTGCCATAAAAGAAAGATATGATACTGTTTTGCAGCAGTTGAATGACCCTGAAATCATCTCAAACAATGATATTTTTAGAGAATTATCAAAAGAATTGACTCAATTGGAACCGATTGTTCAAATGGGTGATGCTTTTATTCGCACTTTACAAGCTTTGGATGCAAATAATGAATTACTCGATCAATCAATTGATTCTGAGCTGAAGTCGCTGGCTTATGAAGAAAAACAAGAACTTCAATTGCAATTGCAGGATCAGCTCGAAAAACTTACGATTCTTTTATTACCCAAAGATCCAAATGATCGAAGAAATTGTATTGTAGAAATAAGGGCAGGTACAGGCGGAGATGAGGCTGGTTTATTTGTTGGAGATTTACTCAAAATGTATACGAGATTTTCTGAGCAGAGAGGACTCCACATTCAATTATTGGATTTACATGACAGTGAAGTAGGTGGATATAAAGAAGTTACTTTTGAACTCAATGGTGACGATGTATTTGGCATGATGAAATATGAAAGTGGAGTCCATAGAGTTCAAAGAGTACCTGCAACAGAATCCTCAGGAAGAGTTCACACATCTGCCGCTACAGTTGCTGTATTACCCCAAGCTGAGGACATTGATATCGACATCGTTGAATCTGATCTTGAATTAAACTTCTCAAGAGCCGGAGGTAAAGGGGGGCAGAATGTCAATAAAGTTGAAACGGCTGTGCGAATTACACATAAACCTTCCGGCATTGTTGTGCAATGTAGAGAGGAAAGATCACAATTGGCAAATAGATTGAAAGCCATGAAATTACTTCGTACAAAATTGTACGAATTGGAATTGGAGAAACAATCTGAAGCCTTATCAAAAGATAGAAAAGAACAGATTAAAACCGGTGATAGATCAGAAAAAATACGAACATATAATTATCCTCAGAATAGAGTCACCGATCATAGATTGGAAGGAGAATCCAAGAATAATCCATTAAGAGAAATAATGGAAGGTGGGCTTGGAACAATTATTGAACAGTTAATGGTTCAAGCTAAATCAAAACAATTAGCAGAAGGTCAATGAATGTAATAAAGTATATCATACTCCTCTTTTTTCTTTCCGGATACATATACGCTTCAGAACATACAATCAAAGATATTCAAAGAGTTTCGTATGGTGTATCCGTATTACCTTCGCTATCTCTCCATAGGGCGGAAATGCTCCCACCGAAGCCTATGTCAATTTGTTGTCCTGAATTTACAAAGGGAGAAGGGTTGGGTTATGATTTATCTTTCTTTGCTAGATATGTAATTGATTATAATCATTCAATCGGGTCCACTTTTGGATACAGAGATATAGGTGCAACGCTTTCAACCGATACATATGGTATTATAAATTCCAAGAATGAACAAGGTTTAGTACGCTCAAGATTAGAAGCTGAATTATCTTTGATCAACTTCCAATTCTTATACTGTTTTACTCCATTTCAGAGATTTGACATTACTTTAGGTATGATGGTCGGTATCAATGCTTCTAAGAATTATACCTACAGGGAAAATATCATTGATGGTCCACTACTCTTTGATAATAAAACACAACAAAGAAATACATCAATTGGAGCATTGGCAGGCATCAATCCTAGATATTTGGGAATTGTTCTAGGAACTTCATATAAATACCCAATTTTCAAGGATGAAATATTCATCAAACCTCTTATCCAGTATACACATGCATTGCGTCCTGCTCAATTCGGTACTAATTGGTATGCCGATGCTCTAACATTTGGATTAGGAATTGAATTGCACCCTTTTGGGGAAATACAAAAACCGAAGATTGTGAAAAGTGATAATGAAGAGCTGTTTCCTACAGTTCAATCTCCAATATCTTATTCGATCAAAATTGGTCAAGTACAATCAGGTAAAATACATATTGACAAAAAAGTATATTTCATGCCTGTATTACATGATTTGTATCCAGATATTCTAAATCCAAATGAAATATATTCAAGTACTTTGTTGAATTGTATAGATGATCATGGCTCTTGTAATTATCCATGGATAATTGATACGATTTCACGAAGAATGCAACAATATCCTGATAAGCAATTACACATAGAGCTTAATGCTGGGATCGATTTCGAGTTATTGATTAAAAAATTCAAAGGGGTATCTTCTGAAAGTAATATTGATACTTCAAGATTCAACTTTTCATATGTTCAAGAGCAGCAAACCCAAAAAATAGGGAAGATTACAAATGATGATCTGCTTTCTCCATATGAAATGCTAAGTAGTGATACATCATATGAATATCCAACTATTCAATTTGAGGTACAGTCAAATAGTGAGCATACATTTGACTGGGGATTATATGACTTAGAAATGAAACATATCATCAAAAAAGGGAAAGCAAGATGTAATGAAACCATACTCATTGATAGTATTCCCGGTAATTTCATACGAGGAACTCTGCGTGCTTTAATCTTTGAGAAAGAGAATAAGAAGCTCATTCAAAGTGATATCATGATGGATAGACCTGATCTTGTTGTTTCAGATCCTATTCAGTATGAAACTGCAGCATTATTTGACTTCAACAGCGATAAACTTCGAAATATTGATGTTAAGTCATTGAATTATTTCATGAAAGGACTTAAAAAAGAAGACACAATTATCATAGAAGCATTCACGGATTTAAGTGGAGATATCGCATTAAATACAGATTTAGCCAAAAGAAGAGCCGAATCAGTATCCTATATTTTCACGGAAAGCCCCAAAGAAATCATACTTTCCCCATTGAAACCAAGAAATACAGGGAAAAAGGAATATCAAAAAGCCTATAATCGGATTGTCACTATCAAAAGAAAATAGCCATAATAAGGGAAAAATCAGCATGATTTTATGGCAGAATATTGTATCTTTGCATCTTATTGCCAACATTTTCTTGACGGTTACACTATGTTTACTCTCGCTATCATTTTGATGATTATTCTCGGCTTATTGCTTATTGCAGCAGTTTTGATTCAGCCGGGCAAAGGCGATATGACGACATCTATGTCCGGTTTCGGAAATCAGCTCGGTACCATGTTCGGTTCACGCAGGGCATCGGATTTATTGACTAAGATCACAATTATCATTGGTGCCACCATCATGGTGATAGCATTATTGGCCAATAAATTTTTATTGAATCCCGGTGATATCACCAGAGATCCTGCAACCGTGAATGCTGCAAAGCCAATTGTTCCTCCATCCACACCTGTTCAAAAGCCTGCGGCACCTCAGCCTGCACCGGCACAGCAGCAACCGACAACGGAACAACCTAAACCATAATTTTAAAGCCGATCATTGATCGGCTTTTTTTTATTCATGTCTTAACTGTTCAGAGATATTGGTTCGAGTTGCCAAGATTGATGGGTATATTCCGGCAATGGAAGAAACACTAATTCCAAGAATGACGCTAATCAAAACTATATCATAAGAAAGAGATACAGGCATGGTTGAAACAATGCTATTTGGCAAAGAAATCCATCCATAATATTCCTGGCCATAACAAAGAAGTACACCTAATCCAGCACCCAATATTGAACCCATTGAACCAATTGTCAATCCTTGCAGCATGAATGTCCATTTAATGTCTTGTTGACTAGCTCCCATGGAAAGAAGCATTGCAATATCCTTTGATTTCGACTTCACCATCATCCACATTGCGATCAATATATTAAATGCGGAGACAAAGGATATTATTCCAAGTATTATAAAACTCATGTTTCTTTCAAATTCCATCGTGGAATACAGTTCATGATGAAGATCTTTCCATGTATCAATCTGTAAATCACCAATAATTCTATCTGATTTTAGAGTCTTCGTTAGCTCATAGACATTATCAGGATTTTCAATTCTAATATCTGCAAATCGCTTTCCCACCAACCCATTATCTTGTAAAAAATTCAAATCTGCCATGATAAATGAATTATCATATTGAACGCCTGAACTTATCTGAAAGATACTGTCAATAACTACTTGAATCCCCGAAGGTAAAGCCATGCCGGAAATTGCCAAATCAATCATTTCGGGAGTAGAAAGGGAAATCGTATCACCTTTTTTAACTCCCAACTTATCGGCAAGACCAATACCTATAGCCACCTTGTCATCACTCTTTTTTACATATTTATGCAATGAATCTATGCCTAGTATCATTCCGGCTTGAGTTACTTCTCTATAGCCAATGATAATCTTTGATGATGAACTTTCATTGAATTCAAAAATATCAACATACTTATTGACTCTTTCTTTAAGTGATTTGGAATCAATACCTTCATTCAAAGTAATTCGTATATGAGGATCTATGGTTAAAAGCATATCTCTAACCAATAATCGAAATCCATTGAATATTGAAGTGACACAAATTAGAGATGCAATACCAATCAATAAACCCAAGAATGCCAATACATTGATAAATGAAATGAAAGAGCGTTGTTTAATCGAAAAGAGATATGTACGGGATAACAATAAAGGAATGCGCATTTATAATGTTTTAAGTTTAGCAGGAATTGATTTGAATGTTGTCAATTCTTTCAGAAAATAATGTTGTGAGTTGAATCCATCTTCTCTTTGTAATGGCCTTGTATACTCACCATCTTCATTAAGTTTCCAAGAAGCGGAATTGTCCTCCAAATATATTGAAAGAACATGTTCCAATAATGAAAATGATTTTTTATCTAAAATTGGGAACATGATTTCAACTCTATTATTGAAATTCCTTGGCATCCAATCAGCTGATGATAAATATATCTCAGGTTTTCCATTATTTGAGAAATAGAATATTCTGCTATGTTCAAGGAATCTTCCAATAACACTTTTCACGGTGATATTTTCACTCAATCCGGGAATATTGGGAATAAGAGAGCAAACACCTCTAATGATGAGTTCAATTTTCACACCTTTTTGTGAAGCTTTATATAGAGCATCAATTACTTGTCTATCAACCAAAGCATTCATTTTTGCTACAATTCTACCCGGTTTTTCATGAGTTGAATACTCAGCTTCTCGAGAAATCAAATCCAATACATCATTTCGTAAATGATCCGGGGCAACAGAAAATCGATCCCAATGTTCATGATGAGAATATCCAGTCAACATATTGAACAGATGTATCGCATCATTAACAAAATCTTCCCGACAAGTGAAATACCCTATGTCTGTGTACACTCGTGAAGTTGAAACATTATAATTACCGGTACTTAAGTGCAAATAAGTACGAATCTTATGTTCTTTCCTCACAACCATTGCAATTTTGCTATGAATTTTCAACCCAAGAACACCATAGACCACATGTACGCCCACATTCTCCAATTCTTTGGCCCAATTGATATTATTTTCTTCATCAAATCTGGCTCTTAACTCTACGAAAGCGGTGACTTGTTTACCATTTTCTGCAGCAATTTTAAGTGCTTCAATGACAGGAGATGAACCACCTGCGCGATATAGCGTGATTTTGATTGCCAATACTTGATCATCTATGGAGGCTGACTGTAGAAAACGAACAACACTTGAAGTGAAAGAGTCAAATGGATGATGAACAAGTATGTCTTTCTTTTTAATATGATCGAATATCTCTGATGATGGACCTAAGAATTCAGGATATTGTCTAGATAAGAAAGGAATATCTTTTAATTGAGGTTTATCCACTTTATAAAGCGTATAAAAATCACTTAGATTGAGTGGAATGTCTGAAAAGTAAATATCATCATTATTGATATTCATTGATTTGCAAAGCATCTGAACTACTTCTTTAGAAGTTGAAGATTCAACCTCAAGTCTTACTGCATCAGTACCCCAACGCCTGTGTCGAACTTGTTCTGCAATTTCAGACATTAAATCTTCAGCTTCATCATAGGCGATATCCAAATCAGCATCTCTTGTTACTCTGAAACAATGTGACTCAGAAATTGTGAAACCCGGAAAGAGTATATCAGCATTCTCCTGTATGATTTTTTCCAAGAGTATGAATGTTTGATGACTTGGGTGGACATTAATACTCACCAATCGATCCAGAATTGGTGGAACTTGCAGCACTGCTACTTTAGAACCTACTTTCTTCTCATCTTTCAAGAGAAAAACAATATTTAATGATCGATTGAGAAGTCTCGGAAATGGATGTCCTGGATCAATGGCCAAAGGTGTCAAAACAGGTAATATGTCTGTTACGAAAAGTCCTTTCACATAGGCTTGATGGGACTCATTAAGGTCGGATAATTCCAATAGTTTAATGCCTTGCTTTGATAATGCAGGCATGATATCATTCTTGTAACACTCCTCATGTGCTGTATGCAAAGGCAATAACATTGTTCTCAATCGATGCAATTGCTCTGCGGTTGTCAATCCATCAACAGATAGATCAATAGCATGTTGCAATAATTGCTCTTTCAAACCACTCATGCGAATCATGAAAAATTCATCAAGATTCGTTGTGAAAATTATTAGGAATTTGAGTCTTTCAAGTAATGGATGGGATTGATTATATGCTTCTTGAAGCACTCTTTCATTAAATCGTACCCATGCGACTTCTCGATTGATATATCTTGGGATTATTTTATCCATGTTTTCCAATGTTCTAGCTCGAATGAAATTGAATCTATGGGGAATATAGGATTTACGGGCCTTCTTAACAAGTCAATTTCGCTTAATAAATGGTGTGATTTTACTTATTGAATCAATTCCTTGATAATCTTTAATTCTATGAACCAAGATATAAGCAGAAGACGGTAAGTCAATCATATCATAAAAGGGAAACACTGTTTCAGTAGGTATTAGCTTATCTACAAAGATTGATGATATAAAAAATCCATCAAGAGTATAAACATCGCATGAATATATTCCAATGGTAAATGGTTGCTTTATTCGTATATGCTGACAATTCATGTAAGTCCCATTACAACCCTCATATTCTATCGTGATATCCTTTGTATTTGATGAATGAATTGGACTATTCATTTTACCTGGTGTGCCACCTAGCTCATTCATTGAAATGAACCAAGTTCCTCCATTGAGAGAATCGCTATATTCAAATGATGCGTTTGGCAAGTAAGAAGAATATTTAAGAATGAGATAATCATAGTTAATGGAATCGATAATCAAACCATTTGGATCGATGATCTGAATTCTTATGCCTTCACTCGACAATGAAAAGCTATTATCATAAATACATGAATGCTCTAATAATCTTGTATCAGGTTCTTTTGTTATCAAAACATATTCTGAATTATCCTCCAAAGATAAATCAATAGTATCTCTTCCAATGATGCAAGTATATCCATCTTGAAGATTGATACTTTTGTCTAGTATTCTTATTTCAATAAATTCAGGGAAGTAATTATCATGAACATTTATTTCATTGATGATGATACTTCTATTAGGGAATGATTGATAGTATTCAAAGACTCCATTATTGTTATACAATCGAGGATCTTCTAAAAGATGCGAAGATGTTATGGAAATCTGATTCATTCCTTTTGAAATCTGCAATTCAGATACTGATATACCTATTTCTGATATCTGATGTGTCATGAGTATATCTAAGTATGACTTAACATTTGATGTTCCCGTTGAAACAATTATCTGAATATCCTGTATTGGGATATTTCCATTATTGTATAATCTAAAGTATATGGAATCATCATTTATAAATATTGAGCGAAGTTGGAGATCATTATCAAGCGGAAGTATTGAATTGATAAATCCACAAGTATGTCCATTTGGATGTATGGTGGTAATGAGATCATTGCTTGAAGTTGAGTTTTTATAGCGTTCCAGACTCTTTCCTTTTTGCTCCTTGCTAATGGTATATGCAATAGAATCAATGACTGTGCTATCCTGGTTGCGAAGAATGATTTTATCTTTTGAATTATTCAGTGTTGGCAAGACAGCTTGCCTCAATAGACATTGAATTGGATTTACTGAATTCTTTAAAGTGTTCGTATCTCTTGTGATTATGAGATATTTATTTGGAGGAATATCGATATTCTCAATCTTTATCCGATTGGTTGCATCTTCGATCCATAATGCTGCTATAGACCAAGTATTGATTGAATCAGGATTGTATAATTCTAACCATTCCGGATTTCCGGATAATGGATAGGGCATGAATTCATTGATGATTATTTGTGAATTCGCTATGAACGGAATTAAGAAAACGATGATGATTTTCATAAAAAAAGCTACCTCATAAAACATGGGGTAGCTTTAAGAAAAGGGTATTAGATTCTACTATTTAAAGGCTTGTATTCCAGTGATGTCAGCACCAAGTATCAATGTATGAATATCATGAGTACCTTCATATGTTCTTACGGATTCAAGATTTGCTGAATGTCGCATGATTGGATATTCGTCGAGAATACCATTGGCTCCATGGATGTCTCTAGCGATTCGGGCACATTGAATAGCAATGTCAACATTATTTCTCTTTGCAAGAGATACTTGATTGGGGTTCATTCTACCTGATTCTTTCAATTGACCCAATTGCATGCAGATAAGCTGACCTTTTGTGATCTCATTCAGCATCCAAACCAATTTTTCTTGAACCAATTGAAAACCAGCAATCGGTTTGTCAAATTGAATTCTACTTTTCGCATAATCAAGAGATGATTGATATGTGCCGATTGCACTTCCGATAGCGCCCCAAGCAATTCCGTAACGAGCTTGAGTCAAACAACTAAGTGGACCTTTCAATCCTTTGATGTTTAACTTATTTTCTTTTGGAATTTCAACATCTTGGAAAATAAGCTCGCTTGTAACAGAAGCTCTAAGTGAATGCTTTCCTTTCATTTCAGGAGCGGAGAAGCCTTTCATTCCTTTTTCAACAAGAAATCCATGAACTTCGCCTTCATATTTTGCCCATACGACAGCCACATCTGCAAGTGAACCATTTGTGATCCACATCTTTGCACCATTGAGCAAATATCCACCATCAATATCTTTTGCATTTGTTATCATGCCTGATGGATTTGAGCCGAAATCAGGTTCTGTGAGACCAAAACAACCTATTGCGCTACCGGATGCAAGTCTAGGAAGCCATTTCTTCTTGATTTCTTCGGTTCCGTATGTATAAATCGGATACATCACAAGTGAACTTTGCACAGAAGCAAATGAGCGAACTCCTGAATCACCTCGTTCAAGTTCTTGCATAGCCAATCCATAGCTAATGTAATTGGCACCCGCACATCCATATTCCTGAGGGAGAGTTATGCCAAATAGACCAAGATCAGCCATTTTACCAACCAAATCCATAGGGAATGTACCGGCTTGATAGTGTTTTTCAATAATCGGTAAAACCTCATTGTCGACAAAGTCGGCAACGGATTCTCTGACCATTTTTTCATCCTCAGACAATTGGTCATAAACGTTATAATAATCAACAGGTTGGAAAGCCATGTTAAAACCTTGGTAAATGTATAATGGCAATGATTAACTTAATTCGGTGCAAAATTACGAATTTACACATGCTCTTAAAAACTGTAAATACCCCAAAAGTTCCATGATATCAGTCAAAAACAAACATATTCCTTTCTTTTCGGTTATTGTGACCTGTCATAATCGCGCTCATATCCTCGAAAGAGCTCTTAAATCTCTGCTTCTTCAAGATTTACAGGATTGGGAATGTTTGATTGTGAATGATGGATCTACTGATGATACTGATGCCATCGTGCAATCTTGGATTCACTCAGATGATAGATTTCGTTACTTGAAGCATGGTCATCGTGGTCAGGCTTTGACAAAAAATGCTGGAATATTAGCTTCTTCCGGTCTTTTTATCACATTTCTCGATTCGGATGATGAGTATAAGCCCGATCATTTATCAATAAGAAAAGCAATGCTCGAAGAATATACTCATTTGGATTTATTACATGGGGGAGTATCAATCATAGGAGATCCTTATGTACCGGACATGAATAATCCCGATCAATTGATCCATTTGAGTGAATGCATAATCGGAGGTACATTTGTGTTCTCGGCAACGGCTATTCATGGATTGAATGGTTTTGACAATGTATCATATGGAGATGATACGAAACTCTTTGAGAAAGCTGAACAATCAGGTTTATCTATAGCTAAAACTGATTATCCAAGTTATGTCTATCACAGAGATATGCCTGATTCATTGTGCAATATCAGGAAAGAATCATAATGAGAGAATCAAAGACTAAGAAGTTGGAACGCATGAATTCCATTCTGACAGTATTGCAGAAGCAATATCCTGATGCTCTATGTGCATTACATTATTCAACTCCATTTCAATTATTGATTGCTACAATATTATCAGCACAATGCACTGATGCCAGAGTGAACATGGTTACGCCTCATCTCTTTGCTGAATATCCTGATGCAGAAACGATGCAAAAAGCAGATATAAATCATCTAGAAGAAATCATACACTCCACAGGATTCTACAAAGCAAAAGCAAAGAATATACTAGCTTGTTCACAGATGATCATGAATGTATACAATGGGGAATTACCACTGGATATCGATGCTTTGATACTATTACCGGGGGTTGGAAGGAAGACAGCAAATGTTTTATTGGGGAATGCATTTGGCATTAATGCAGGCATTACAGTGGACACACATGTAACACGCATAATGAATGCATTGAAATTTGTAAAAACCACAGATGCAGTCAAGATTGAGCAAGAACTAATGCCACTTGTTCCTCAAAATGATTGGACAGTATTTACGCACCGTATCATCGAACATGGAAGAGCAGTGTGCATCGCAAGAAGACCCAAATGCAATGACTGTGTCATATCGGAATATTGTCCATCAGCTTCAATGTGATTGAAGCGATTCCCATTCTTCCAATAAGGTGTCCAATTTCTGCTGAATATCACTTCTCAACTGAGTTTGCGATTTCATTTTTTCAGTATCGGAATACGTTTCTTCAAGAGATAATTGCTTATCAATTGATGACAGTTCTTTTTCTAATTGAGCTATCAATTGTTCTATTTCTTCAATTCTTCTCGTCTTTTTCTTCTCTTCTTTTTCTCGACTTTTTTTCTCTTCTCTGCTTAATTGTGTATAGGTATTGGCTTTTTCATTACTGTTTTGCTCAACTTTTGGTCGAATTTCATCCAGAGAATTTATTGCGTATTTCGCCAAATACTCTTCCAATGTCAGAGGATGATGTTTCACCGATCCTTGAGAAAAGTGAAATATATTGTCAATGAGTCCGGAGAGAAAATCACGATCATGAGAAACGATGATCAATGCACCATTATAGTCTAGTAGGGCTGATTTCAAGATGTCTTTGGCGGACATATCCAAGTGATTGGTAGGTTCATCGAGAATCAATACATGAGATTCAGATAAAAGAAGCATGGCAAGTGCCAAACGAGCTCTTTCACCACCTGACAATACACGAACTTTTTTCTCAACAGAATCACCGCTAAAAAGGAATGCCCCAAGAATAGCTCTGATTTTTGTCCGGATATCTCCGACTGCTACTTGTTCGAGTGTTTCAAAAACGGTTTTCGTGGGATCGAGTGAATCTGCATGTTGCTGTGCGAAATATCCGATTTTTAGGCCTTCACCGGTATTGAGTAAACCATCATAGGCTTCTATTCCGGCTAGAATTCGTGAAAGCGTACTTTTTCCTTCGCCGTTTTTACCGACGAATGCACAACGCATTTCTCTTTCAATGTCAAATGAAATATGGTTTAAAATGACTTTATCATCATACTTTTTTGATAAATCATCGGAATGGAATAGAACTCTTGGAGCTCTTGGTGCAGGTGGAAAAGAAAATGCAATTGTTTTGTCAGTGGAATCATCATAAGTAATTCTTTCTTTGGCTTCCAATTGTTTTACTCTTGACTGAACTCTAGATGCTAGGTTTGCTTTTGAACGGAATCTATCAATGAATTCTTGGGTTTTTGCTATCTCTTTTTGTTGTGCCATATAGGCTTTTTTACGATGTTCCTCTCTCTCGAGTCTTTCGATCACATACTTTGAATAGGAGCATGGATAATCTTCAATTCCAGCATTCCGGATTTCAATTGTTCTTTTCGTGATCGTATCCAAAAATACTCTGTCATGAGAAACCAATATAACGGCGCCATCATATTGTGCAAGATATGTTTCCAGCCAACGAATGGAGTCAATATCAAGGTGATTGGTTGGTTCATCCAAGAGTAATGTATGTGGCTTTCGAAGTAATAACTTAGCTAGCTCGAGTCGCATTTGCCAGCCACCGGATAATTCCTTTGCCTGCTTTTGCATGGATTCATGGGTAAAACCTAATCCTAAAAGAATCTTCTCTATGCTTGCCTCGATTGTGTTTCCACCCAATATTTCGAGCTGAGCATATAAATCAGACATTCTTTCACACAATTCACTATACTCGGGATTATCATAATCAGTGTATTCAGTAATTGTGATTTGTAATGATTCCAGTTCATCTTCAATGTTTAATACAGCATCAAAAGCTGATCTACACTCTTCTTTCACCGTCCCGGTATAATCTGCATGTAACTGTTGTTTTAAGAAACCGATTGTATGCTGCTTCGATGTCGTTATAACTCCGGATTCAGGTTTTATATCTCCATACAATACATTGAGTAATGTGGATTTACCGGCTCCATTTTTACCAACTAAACCAATTTTGTCTTGATCACCCACAGTAAATGTAATTCCGTCAAAAAGTGGAATTCCATTAAATTGCATGGTGCATTGTGAAACTGCTATCATTTAGATTAACCGTGTGAAATTTATGGCTCTATATCATTATTGTATCAATAGTCAAGGCATCATCACTCATGAAGGAATCATTATTGAGGATGCAACACTCATTGAATTGATTTACAAAAATATGGACTATAATCGTACGGGGAGTTTTCCTGAAGCAAGTTTTTATGCTCGTATCGGGAATGAAGACATCTATCTTCACAAAGAAGACACACCGATTGTTTGGAAATATATTAACGGTGATCGTTTATGCATGACAGATAAGATATCATATCCATTTTCTATAAGAGATCTTAGATATTCCAAAGATGGAAATCTATATCACCGTTCTTCAATGGATGAATGGGGAAGAATATCCGCAAGATTATTGGTTGAATTACGAGATAATATTCAGCCTTGGGGTCCACATTATATGTATTCAGATGATTATCATTCCAGAGTTATTGAACCACTTGAAAAAACTGAGAAGGTCTTTTTACATCCAAGATCAGACAATCAATGTTTTGGGTGTGGAGAGTTGAATAATCATGGCTTGCACATGACTTTTGTTTATGATCCTATTGTTCAATCGGTAGAATCTTGGTTTACACCTCCCAAACACCTCATGGGTTCTCTCAATGTCATGCATGGTGGTATGGTAAGTCTTTTATTGGATGAGACAATGGGAAAAGTACTTTCGGGCATGAATGTCAAAGCTCCAACCGGTCAATTGAATGTTAGATTCAAAAAGCCAACATATATCGAACAAGAGTTGTATCTGAAGGGACGCTTATTATCTGAACAAGGACGGAAATTTACGTTAATGGCAGAATTGATTGATAAAGAGGGGATTGTCACAGCTCAAGGAGAAGGACTATTCATCAAAAGGAAAGAGAATCATTCATGATTGATAGGACAATTCCGTAGCGAAGCCCTTTTTTACTCACAATACAAGATTTGGCTTGAACATTTTCAAGAATCATCGACAAAATGAGCGCACCTGCGGGTAAAATGTCTGCTCTTTGCGGATGAACGCCGGGAATAGAAAGTATTGTCTCCAACTCTGAATACAGCAGTTCATTACTCAATTTGGAAATCTTCTCATTTGACAATACATGTCCATGAATCAATGGTGAAGAAAGATCATGAATTTCAAGGTCTATTGCTGCCAATGTCGTAGGAGTGCCTGCAGTTGCAATGATAGTTGAATTAGCCGGTATAGAAATGTCCTTTAACAAATTCATGACATATAGTTTGGCTTGTTCAAGTTCATCGTCAGTAATGGGTAATTTCTTCATGAATGTATCAGTAAGGCGTACGGCACCAATGTCAATACTAATGCAATGTTCTTTATTATCAACCAATTGGATAATCTCTGTGCTACCTCCACCAATATCGATTATTACAGGTTTTTCGTGATCTTCTCGGCTCCCAAGAAAAGTAAGCGAAGCCTCTTCTATTCCTGAAATGATTTCAATTGGATAACCCAAAGTCTGTTCGAGCATTGTTTTGACATCGTCTCTGTTTTGAGCATCACGCATTGCACTTGTCGCTATTGCCTTCACGGAGATATTCGTGAATTGCGATATTAATCTCGCATATTCTTCAAGAATGACAATTGCTCTTTGGATTGCTTTATCTGAAATGATTCCGCTTATATTGATTCCTTCGCCAAGTCTTGCTATTCTATGTTCATCTTTTATGATGCTGATATTGCCTTCTTGATCTTTTGATACAATAAGTAGTAAAAGCGTATTGGTTCCTATATCGATTCCGGCATAATATTGCATTATAAGGCTCTAAATGTAATTGCAACCCAATCTTGTTCTTTGAGCGTTTTTAGATGTTCGAATCCATGTTTGATAGCAGATTGGACTATTTCATCCGCATCAATAGCAAGAATCCCTGAGACAATCATAATGCCTTTGCTTTCATTTAATGCTTCATGGAATTTAGTCATATTTGGGAGTATGATATTACGATACATATTCGCCGCGATACCATCAACAGGGGATAGATCCAATGTAAAGATATCAGCTTGCTCAACATGCATATTATCAATTGAATTGAGCTTTGAATTGTCTTTAGCGTTCTCAACGCTCCATTCATCATTATCGAATGCAAAAATGTCTTTTGCACCCAATTTGGAAGCAAGTATGCCAAGAACACCTGACCCACAACCTGCATCCATCCATGAAGAATTCGGTTGAACCCATTCTTGTAATTCCCTGCAAACCATTCTGGTAGTGGGATGATATCCAGTACCGAAGGCCATTTGAGGATTAATAATGATGGTTAAAGGATGATGAACTTCGTCTTTCTTCCATTCAGGAGTAATAGCAATGGTTTCATTCACAATGATCGGTTCTAGTGAATCTTCCCATTCTTTATTCCAATTTTGATCTTGAATGATTTCTTTATTGAGTATTGAACATTCAATATCATTATTCTTTGCTGTTTCCAAGATGAATCTATCGAAGTCATCATGATAATCAAAGGCATTGAATATGATCGTCATCATATCCTGTGATTGCTCTATGCCGGAAAATTCCATATTGGAAAGAAGTCCGATGAGAATATCTTGAAATTCTTCAGGAACGAAAATTTGTATGGCAATAAATTCTGATTTCATATCAAAAGATGTCTTGAGAAGTCGTGAAGAGAAAGTCTAAAAGAACATTGCCTATATCAGCAAGAGTTTGAGGGGATATATTTTCAATTGTGTCTTGAGAAGTATGCCAATATTGTCGACGCGGATTGGGATCAATATTGCCCACGAGATTCACATCAATGATATTTATGGTCTTGATACCATGTTGATTCAAAATCACATGATCATCGCTTACTGCATTACCTGTTTCATGAATGAAATAGGGAGATCCTCTTTTCTTTGCAATATTCCATATTCCATCTACGAGAACTGTATGTGCTTGTCTGGAAATAGGTTCATATCGAAACTCAGCTTGTTTGTCACCTACCAAATCGAGTAAAATACCATATCGAGGTTTTGGAAGAGGATAATGTACTGCCAAATATCTTGAGCCCTGAAAAAAGCCATCCGTATCTCCTGAAAGCCCTAGATCTTCACCATCAAATAGGATGATATCAATACCGATATCTGGCTTTTGTTTAGTTAAGATATTTGCGATTTCCATGAGGACGGCAACCCCACTTGCCCCATCATTTGCTCCTAATATTGGATTTGTTCTTTCTAACTCATTCTTATCTTCATCCGCAAAAGGACGAGTATCCCAATGAGCGCAAAGTAGAATACGATCGCTCTTTTCAGGGGAGAAAGAAGCAATGATATTCGCCATGTCATATGATTTTCCATAGACAGTGCTTGAAAATCGCTGTAAAAAAGCTGTATCTGCCGTATTGGAGAAATAGTTGAGCAAAAAGTTCATGGTTTCAGCATGACCTTTCGAACCGGGATTTCTTGGTCCAAACGATAATTGAGATTCAATATGCCTGAAAACTGAATCGGGAGAAATCAAGATCCCTTCATATTGCTTGATTGGTTCATTTGAAGCATGTTCTTGTTCTTGAGTCTCTTTTGTGCAACCCATACCAAAGAAAAATGTCATGATGAAGATCAAGATTGTGTAAGCTGTGGTATTCTTCATTGTTATTGCGTAATTTTAGCCATAATTCTAGGCAATTTATTGAATTTCTTTCGGCTTATGACTTCTATCATGGAAAATCTACGCCAAATTGAGTTAATTGTATTTGATGTTGATGGTACAATGACCGATGGTGGCATGTATTATACCGAACAGGGTATCTCATTCAAACGATTTGATGTTAGAGATGGCATGGGAATTGTACTTCTTCACAAAGCAGGCTTAAAGACTGCAATCATAACGAGCGAAGAAACAAAAATTGTGCAAGAGAGAGCAAGTACACTGAAAATTGATAGTGTTATTCAAGGTTCTCGCAACAAAATGGCTTCACTTTCGTTACTGTGCGAGCGATATTCTCTGAGTTTGGATCAGATTGCATATATCGGTGATGATGTGAATGATCTTGCATGTTTGCAAGCTGTTGGATTTTCCATGTCCCCATCAGATGCACATGATGTCATAAAAGAAAATGTCAATTACATCAGTTCATATCCCGGTGGACATGGAGCTGTGAGAGAATGTTGTGACATGATATTGAAAGCCAAAGGCATGTCAATTATCTTACCTGAACAATGGTAATTAATACGGAGAGAAGATATGAAAGAAGACAGTGAAGTAGTCAATTCCTATGCCAAAGGATTTCTCCTTGGTGCATTGGTAGGTGGTGCAGTAGGTGCAATCACAGCTTTGTTATTTGCCCCAAAGCCCGGAAGGGAATTGCGTGATGAATTATCGTATCGTTCAAAGGATTTGCTCGAAAAAGGACAAAATCTCTTTGGTGGTCAAGAAAATGAATCTTCTCATATTCCAAATGATGGAAGAATGCAAGCAGATGCCGTTGTACGCAATGCGCGAGAAAAAGCTGATGATTTATTGCATAATGCAGAACAAATGCTTCGCGATGCAAAAAGCAAGGCTCATAATGCATCAGGAAGCGTGACAGATGGACTCCATAAGTTCAAAGATGCTGCAGCTGCCGGAGTAGAAGCATTCAAACAAGAAATAAGCAATGTACAATCACGCTCAAATGGTTGATAATAATGGAACAAATCACAAATATCCTGATTGTCTTTGCTTTATTGAGTTTGACCATCCTTGCAATTGTTTGTGTGATGTTTATCCTCAAAGCTCAAAAAGCAGTACAGGATATCATGAGAATATTTTCTAATCTCTCACAAACTGTACAGAGAATTGAGGAAGATTCTAAACCGGTATTCTCTCAATTGGAAACAACATTGCAGGATACATCCACAACGATGAAATCTCTGCAAAAGCAAATGACAACTGTTGAGGGAACATTGGATTCCATCAAACAAATTGCAGACAGAGTGAATGATTTGGAAGCCAAATTGCAAGCAAAGATTGAAAAACCTGTAATGCAAGCAGCCGGATTCGTATCCGGTATAACAAATGCTATAGAGACATTCATTTCTGAAATCAAAAAATAAATTTTAAAAGACTTTACATCACCCCCTCCATGAGCAATGGTGGGGGTATGTCTATTGTATAGCATGAAAAAACATCCACTCCTGAATTATCTCACAAAGAAAAAAACAATTCAACAACTGATAGCAGATGTTGAGTCCCATGATATTGCACATTCTTTCTTATTGACCGAGACAAGTTCAGCTTTTAAACATGTACTCATATCTTTACTTAGAGGACAGTTGCAGGATAAATTCATTTGCTTTACTTCCACTCCTGAAAAGGCATCAGAACTGTATTTTGATTTATCTGCAATGATAGATGAAGATAAATTGCACTTATTGGCATTGCCTGAACATCATCTTCACCTTCTTCACGAAGATATTGATCCCGAAGTATTAAGAACAGTTGATACATTACTCGCATTCAATAAAAGTGAATCAGGAATTTTGATTCTTCCCATACATCTACTCGAATTGCAGTATCCTGCTCCAAAAACATTGGAAGAGCATAGTATATCAATTCAGAGAGGGAAATCCGTACCATTCAAGCAGTTCACGAATTCTTTGATGTTTCAAGGATTTGAAAGAAAAGATTATGTTTCTCAACAAGGAGAAATATCTATTCGAGGTGGAATAGTGGATATATTTCCTTTGGGGCATGATGTACCAATCCGCATTGAATTTTGGGGTGATGAGATTGAATCTCTCAGGGAATATGAACCACAGTCGCAAAGAAGCATCAAAGAACTTGAATCATATGATTTCATTGGTGTTTTGTATCATGAAAAAGATGAACAATTCACTTCAAATATATTTGATCATATAGAACATCAATCAGTGGTGATGTTCTTTGAGGATGAAGTCATTCTGCAATCAATTGCAAGTGAACATGCAAAACAGATTCAGAAATATAAAAGAGTTGCGTTTTCTGAGAAAAACGGGTTGTATTCTGAGCTATCATCCAAAGAACAACCCAATTACTCTGCATCTGTTCAAATGTGTGCTAAATCCGTTATTGAATCCATTGCTGATGGCTATACGGTATTTCTATGCGCAGATGGTCAGGCACATATTCAACGATTTAAAGACTTATTTTTATTATCCCTTGAACAAGATGAAGTAGTAGAAGACTTGATACCTGAAAAGATTTCGGAAGAAGAGGTATTAAGAAAAATCAAATGGATTGATTCGACATTGTCAACCGGATTCATATGTCATGAATTACGATTTGCTGTCATAACCGAGCATCAATTATTTGAAAGAAAGCATTTTCAAAAATCAGGACATGTCAAACGCTTTTCTGGAATATCTCTCAAAGACTTGCAACAGATGCATATTGGAGATTATGTAGTTCATGTTGACAAAGGAATTGGACAATATGATGGTCTTGTCACGATTACCATTAATCAACAACAGCAAGAATGTGTGCGTTTGCTTTATCATGGAAGTGATGTACTTTTTGTTCACTTGAATAATATTCACAAGATTCAAAAATATTCAGCACAAGAGGCCTCAAAACCTACACTCAGTAGATTGGGTTCAAGTGAATGGGAGAAGAAAAAGCAGAAAACCAAGAAGCGTATAAAGGACATAGCTAGAGAACTGATAAAACTTTATGCTATGCGTAAGTCTGAGCCGGGTTTTCAGTTTCCGGTCGATACGCATTGGCAGAAAGAATTTGAAGCATCGTTCATGTATGAAGATACAGTGGATCAAGCAAAAGCAACTGAAGATGTTAAAAGAGATATGGAAAGCACAGTACCAATGGACCGTCTTGTTTGCGGTGACGTTGGATTCGGAAAGACTGAAGTTGCAATTAGAGCAGCTTTCAAAGCAGTACAAGCAGGTAAGCAAGTTGCGGTACTTGTACCCACAACAATTCTTGCACATCAACATTTTCATACTTTTTCTGATCGTTTAAGACATTATCCTGTAAAAGTGGAAGTAATAAGCAGATTCCGTCAACATTCTGATCAGAAAAACATTGTAGATGATATTACTACCGGAAAAATTGACATTTTGATCGGAACGCATAGAATATTGAGCAAAGACATACAATTCAAGGATTTGGGATTACTCATCATTGATGAAGAACAGCGTTTTGGTGTTGGAGCGAAGGAAAAACTCAGAAATCTCAGAGTTTCTGTTGACACTTTGACTTTAACCGCCACTCCAATCCCAAGAACGCTCAATTTTTCATTGATGGGAGCCAGAGATTTAAGTGTAATTGAAACTCCCCCAAGAAATCGACTTCCCGTCAATACCGTCATTCATGAGTGGGATGATACACTTTTGCATGAATCAATCTCAAGAGAAATCGGTCGTGGAGGACAAATCTATATGGTAAATGATAATATCAAGGATTTGGATGCCATTCATCAGAAACTCCTAAGTATTTTTCCATCCATTCGATGCGCAAAAGCTCATGGTCAAATGGAATCTGATCAACTCGAAAAAGTCATGGAAGCTTTTTTGGAGAAGAAGATAGATTGTCTGCTCAGTACAAAAATCGTTGAATCCGGCCTTGATATTCCAAATGCTAATACCATCATCATCAATCATGCAGATAATTTTGGTTTGGCTGAGTTATATCAATTACGTGGTAGAGTTGGTAGATCAAATACACAAGCATATTGTCATTTGATCATACCACCGATACAGACGATTACTCCTCAGGCGGTTAGAAGACTACAAGCATTAGAAGAATTCACCGAACTTGGCAGTGGTTTTCATCTGGCAATGCGTGATCTTGAAATCAGAGGCGCAGGGAATTTACTAGGTGCTGAACAAAGCGGATTTATTGCTGATATGGGACTTGAATTATATCAAACAATTCTTGAGGAAGCCGTTTCTGAATTGAAAGAAGATGAATTCTCAGACCTCTTCAAGGGATATGTAAGTGATAAAAAGAATAGAAAAATTAATTTAGACATTGCGATTGACATTTCCAGCGATGCCTTGATACCAGCCGGTTATATTTCTCATGATGGAGAAAGATTCGAATATTATAGAAGATTATATAATGTTCGAAGTGATTCAGAATTGTTGAAGATCATTTCTGAGATCATTGATAGATATGGTCCATTACCCGAAGTGGTAGAAAACCTTATTTTTGCAATACGATTACGCGTCATAGCTTTGTCATTTGGTTTTAATAGACTTGTATTTAAAAACAATGTTCTTGCAATTGAATTTCCACCTGACAATAACTCGGCATTTTATCACACGATATTTCCGGGTATTCTTGACGCAGTAGCCACAGGCCAATATGGCTCTTTAATCAATCAAGACAATAAAGTGTTCTTGCATATTCCTTGCGATTCTAGAGATACATCATTGCATATACTTTCTACATTACAACGATTCATGATTCCCGGATAAACAGATGAATGCTATTTGCATCATACCGGCACGATTACAATCAACGAGATTGCCTGGAAAATTATTCATGACCTTGGGTGAATATTCCATTATTGAGCATGTTTACAGAAATTGTGTGGAAGCAAATGTATTCACCAAAGTATTGATTGCTGTTGATGATAATCAAATGCATGAACATTGTGCTATTTTTTGTGATGATATTATCATGACAAAAAATAATCATCAATCCGGAACTGACAGAATCTATGAGGCATATCGACAATCAGGTATAAAAGCAGATTATATAGTCAATGTGCAAGCTGATGAACCATTCTTGAATAGTGAACTCATTGCAATATTGGTACAATCTCATGCAATTGCCGGATGTGATGTCATGACAGCCATAACAAAGATTGTTGATATGGATGAACTATTTTCAACATCATGTGTGAAAGTTGTACTTGGACAACATAATCGAGCAATATATTTTTCTCGATCCCCAATCCCATTCATTCGTGATATTCCAATGGATGAATGGATTCAGCATCATGATTTCATGAAGCATATCGGTGTATATTCTTATACTGAATCTAGTTTGCAGGCATTTGTCAATTCTACACCCAGCACACTTGAAATGACCGAAAAGTTGGAACAATTGAGATTACTGGAACAAGGCCACTCATATACTTGCATTGAGTTGAATTATGATGGTTTTGGCATAGATACAATTGAAGATTATCAAAAAGCCATTGAAAGAATTACTCGTGAATGAAATGCAATCACATATGATCATTGCAATTGACGGACCTGCCGGATCCGGAAAATCCACAACGGCAAGACTTGTCGCAAAGAATCTTGGATTCATTTATGTGGATACAGGTGCCATGTATAGAGCAGTTACATTGTCTTGGCTCGAAAAAGGTAGACCGGATATTGAACAATTCATCCAAGATCTTCCTTCCATAACTCTTGGAATCAATACACAAACGAATGAACAGCAGACATTCCTCAATGGAATCGATGTATCAAAAGAAATTCGTGGCCGTGAGGTTACTGACAATGTGAGCTATATTAGCTCAATAAAAACTGTTCGAGAAAAGATGGTCGAAATGCAAAGGAACATTGGAAATGCTCAAAGTGTTGTCATGGACGGTCGTGATATCGGAACAGCAGTATTTCCAAAAGCTCACTTGAAAGTCTTTATGGTGGCTGATATTCGAGAAAGAGCATTGCGTAGACTGCAGGAAATGAAAATTCAATCAATGTTTCCTCTTCCCAAATTGGAAGATTTAATGGTAACGATGAAACAAAGAGATGAATATGATTCAAGCCGTGAGATTGATCCTTTGAGACAAGCCGATGATGCCATACTCTTGGATACATCAAATCTCACGATTGAAGATCAAGCTCAGAAAATCATCGAATTAGCCAATAGTATTCACAATAATTGAATTGGTATCGAAATGAATATTACAATAGATAATCACTCGGGATTTTGTTGGGGTGTCGTAAGAACTGTCGTTATTGCCGAAGAATCTCTGGAGCAATTTTATAAAGTCTATGTATTGGGACATATCATCCATAATCCCAAAGAAATACAAAGACTTGAAAACAAAGGTTTAGAGACTATATCAGTTGAGGATTTTCCGAGAATAGCCGAAGAAGCAAGAGCACTTGGAAAATTACCCAAAGTTTTGATTCGTGCACATGGAGAACCGCCGGAAACATATAGAAAAGCTCTTGAATTGGGAATTGAAATCATAGATGCGACTTGTCCGGTTGTCACCAAGCTTCAGGAAAGAGTTCGCAAATTTTATGATCAAGGATATCAAATAGTGATTTTCGGAAAGAAAGATCATGCAGAAGTGCTTGGTGTTCGCGGTGTTTGCAATGATCAATGTATTGTTGTTTTGACCGTAGAAGATGCTCTATCATGCGTAAATCTTGATTCAAAGACAGTACTTTTCTCTCAGACTACCATGGATCGCCCAACTTTCGTATTGATTAAAGAAGCTCTGCAAGCCCGAATCAAAAACCTGATTGTAGATACAATGGAAGGTATAGCCACTGAATTTCATGCAAAAGACACCATATGTGGTCAGGTATCGGGTCGGGAAGACATGTTAAGAAAATACGCTTCTGATCATGATTGCATCTTGTTTGTAGCCGGAAAAGCAAGTTCCAATGGCAAAGTTCTTTATGATGTTTGCAAAGAAGTGAATCCCAGAACATATTTCATTGAAGATATATCAGAAATACAATCCGATTGGTTCAATGGCATGAATTCCATAGGAATTACAGGTGCCACATCAACTCCGCAATGGTATATGAATCATGTTAAGGAACATCTTAGTAAATTCGCAGGTCATATTTCTTCCAATTAACCCAAATTGACATGACAATCATTTATCTGCTTTTAATCGCAATGGGCGTATTTTTGTACACAATCTCAGCCATTGTAATCAGTCAAGAGGCATCTATGTTCATTGCCGAATCAACTGGCAATGCAACGATGGGTACTCTTACATCCGTGATTACGGGAATCGTTCTCATTGTTGGTGTTGGATATTTTGCCGTTCGTTTTGTTCTCGCACGTTTTACCAAACTGTGATCATGCACATTCTACCTGCAGACATCATTGTATTTGCCGCTCATCCCGATGATGCCGAACTTGGTTGTGGTGGAACGATCAAAGATTTGACTCTAAAAGGATTTTCCGTGACGCTCATAGATGCCACAAAAGGTGAATTGGGTTCTCGTGGAGACATCGAACAAAGAAAAAGAGAGGCAGCAGCTGCAGATATCATACTTGGTAATCAGCAAAGAATTAATCTAGGATTTGAAGATGGCAATCTTCATCCTTCTAGAGAATATTGCGATATCGTTGCCACATATATTCGATTGATCAAACCAAAGATGATCATTTTTCCTCCAAAGTTCGAGAGACATCCAGATCATGAAGGTATGCATGAGATTGTAAGAAATGCATATTTCATGGCTGGTTTGCATAAGAAGACATTGTTTCATGAGGGTGCTTCAACCAATCCATGGCGTCCAAATACCATATTCTCCTATATCCAAGCTTATCATCAAGAACCTGATTTTATAATTGATGTGTCGCATACTTTTCAGGCAAAAATTCAAGCTGTTCAATGTTATGAAAGTCAGGTCTTTGTTCCCGGTAAGCACATGGAAGGTCCTGAAACATATATATCAGGTTCCGGCTTCATGGATGCAGTTCATGCCAGAGCACGTTATTTTGGTTCCATGATTCAATCTGAATATGGAGAAGGATTTCTCGCAATTGAGCCATTAGGTTTATCCTCAATAAGTGCATTTTTGTGAAAACATATCTTTTCATCTTCTGTTTATTGATTTCCTCAGTGCAATCGTATGCACAAACAGTTGATTCCATTCGAGCAAAGGATTCCATTCAACAATCAATGTATGAGCATTTACATGCTCCTGTTCTAGCAAGTCCTCATGATTCCATAACAAAATATCAATTCCATCATCATAATTATCAAGGACTTGGGGAATTTATTGGAACATTGCGAGGTAGCATATTGCAACAATTGGGGGATCCAATCACGTATTCATCTATCAGTGTTTTTAATTCATTTGCGCATCATCTCAATGTATCATTGAATGGAATATCTTTGAGTGATCACCTGGCAAATGCAGGAAATTTATATTCAATACATCCTGAAGCTGTTCATAAAGCTCAAATGTATGTGGGATCAGATGCAGCAATTATTGGAGGGAGCGTAGGTCCATATGTATACCTTCAAGAAAACATGTATTCCACATCAAAACCATTCTCAAGGCTATGGTATATTCAAGGCGGGTATGATCTTATCGGTACAGAAGGTTTACTCACGCAGAATATCGACACCAATTTGAATATTCATGGAAGCTTCAGAAGACTTTCTTCAGGTGGAATGCTTCAAAATGCCGGAAGTGATCTTTGGAATACAAGATTGGGTATCCGTTATGCGCCAACGAATAAAATTCATTATTCAATGCAATGGTTATTTGGAAATCATGGGTCATATCATAATGGAGGAGTGATTGGTGAATATCAAAATCCAATTAATGCCAATATTATGTATGATAATTATTTTCAGCGAAGATATTCACATCATTTACACCTCAATATGACTGCTCATGCTTTGATAAAAACAAATGATGTGTTATTGATCAATGCATATTACCAAGATGAGCTTCTTGAGACCCGGGGTCTAAATCCATATATCTTTAGTGATAGTTCTCGATTGGAATTCTCACCTTCAAATCGATTTGGTATGCATATCAGGCATGAAATATCTGATGTGTTACCGGGATTATCATTCATGAATGAAATTGGATTGAATTATGGAAATCACACTTTATTCAATCGATTTAAAGACAATGACTATATGCTCCATGCATATTCATATGGAAAGTATGATTTGACGCCTGATAATATATTGAGATTTGGTATCCGAATGGTTAATTCCACCGGTGGTAATTATATAAATCCCGGCATTTCATTTACCACTCAATTAGCTCCATCTATTTCAATGAAATTTGATATTTCTCAGACTTCAATTGCACCTTCAATCATGCAAAGGACATTGTTTATGCTTGGTACATTGGAACAGCATCAATTGATGTTTGCATCTCTTGATTATGCTTTGGATTCATATTCACTGAGCATTCAACCATTTTACCGCATGATTCAGAATCCACATCTACAGTCAATTGTATATGATACATCGCAAGTATTACCACGATTTTCAGCTTTGCAATCGATGTCTGAACCAAGCTTGTCTTCATTCGGTGTACATGTTCGCAATCGCTGGGTGAGTGGACCATTTGTCATGGATGCGAGTCTTAATTATACACAGAACAGTGCATCATATAGACCTGCTCCAAGAATGCAAGCGCGCATTCAAACAGAGTATTCATTAATCTTTGGTGCCAGTACTGTTACATTTGGTTGTACTGCAAGAATGATTGAGCAATCCACAACAATGCGATTTATTCCATATATCAGTACTTTTGCACATGATTCGATGCAATCAATTGAAGATGTTTCATGGAATGGATTGGATGTGCATGTATCAGCAATACTTGGAAATGCTCGTATTAGAGCATCGGTAATGAATCTTTTTTCGGCAAAGTTGATGGATGTCTCCGGTTATCCAATACAAGACAATATCATCAGATTATCAATCAATTGGTCATTTTTCGATTAATATATCATGAGCAAACAAGTTCAACAAATGTTCGCATCAATAGCCCCGGCTTATGATCGAACTAATTCAGTATTATCACTTGGCATTCATCATATTTGGCGCAAAAAGACAGTGCAAGTCTCAGGTGCTAAGACTGGAATGTCGGTTTTGGACTGTGCAACTGGAACAGGCGATCTTGCTCTTGAGTTTAAGAAAACTGTTGGTCCTGCAGGCCAAGTGATTGGTACGGACTTTTGTCCTGAAATGATGGAAACAGCGCCGGCTAAATCAGAGGCAAAACAATTACATGTGCAATTCGAAGTTGCAGATGCAATGAATCTTCCATATCCTGATCATACATTTGATATATCGAGTATCTCTTTTGGTATCAGAAATGTTGATGACCCTTCTATTGCATTAAAAGAAATGGCAAGAGTTGTAAAACCGGGAGGGAAGGTGATGATTCTAGAATTTGGTCAACCAAAAGGGTTCATGGGTATTTTATATGATTGGTATTCCCGACATATCATTCCATTTATTGGTGGCTTGCTAACCGGTAATAAAGAAGCATATCAATATCTGCCAAGAACTGCCGCTCAGTTTCCTTGTCGTGAAGAGTTTCTTACTCTCATGAAGAATACAGGAATGTATAGTGAAGCATCATATCAAGAATTGACATTCGGAATAGCATTCTTGTACAAAGGAGTTGTGCGATGAAATTCATCATGCTTATCATCTTGGCATTTGGAATATATTCATGTTCAGAAGAAAAGACTTATCTCGGAAAAGAACCGGTGTATATGGGTGAGCCATTAACAGTAAAGGAATTACTAAGCAAAAAGCTTTTGAACTCAACTGTTCAAGTTTCAGGCAAAATATATAATGTATGCAAGACAGAAGGATGTTGGTTTGTAATCAAGCAGGATAAATCATCTTTACGATGCACTTTCGAAAGTCCTGCAATATTCATGGATACCTTGAATCTTCATAGAATAATGAAGGTAGAAGGAAAACTCAAAGAAGAAATCATTGATGAAGAAACATCGATGATATATGCAGAACAAGCAGGGGAAGAAAAGCCGATCATGGAAGGGAGTAAAAAAAGAGTGCCTGTTTTTGTAGTATCAACAATATTGCTCAAGCAATGAAGCACAAAAGATTTAATCTCATAGTAATTACTTTATTTGCCGTATTCCTCTTGCAATCATGCGAAAGATTGAAGAAAAAAATGGAGAATAGAGAAAGAAGGATCGAATACTTTCAACATACAATTGATTCAGCAAGAAAGGAACAAGGGAAGAATCAAGACAGTATTAGAAAGCAATTCAGAAAGTAAACTACATTGATTTATACTCAGAAAACAAATGCCTTACTTTGTTTCTTTGATATTTGCCGGTGGAAGTGATTGGTAATTCTTCCGCGAATATTATGCATTTGGGTGACTTTGATAATGGAAGATGTTCACGACAAAATGACAAAATATCTTCAGGATTTACATTTTCGTGTTCGGGAATGACAAGGGCGCCAACTTCTTCACCATAGACATCATGTTCAAATCCAACACATATGCCGGTTCTAACTCCCGGCGCTTTACTTAAAACTTCGTCGATTTCCAATGGCGCAAGATTCACGCCACCTCTGATAATCAATTCTTTCAGTCTTCCCGTGATAAAGAAGTATGGTTGATCATTTAGACCTTTCATCCAAAAACCTTCATCTCCGGATCTGAACCAACCATATTTAAATGTTTCTTCATTTGCTTTTTCATTGTGCAAATATTCTTTCATTACATTTGATCCACGAATGACAATTTCACCTTTTGATAATTCAGGGAGTGAATTGCCGGACATATCATGAATAGACATTTCATTCGATGGAATCGGTGTTCCTATGCTTGGAAAGCCATATGAAACAAGCATTGTTTTATGAAGAGTATCCGAAAGCTCAAGTGGAAGGAAACAAGAATAGCATGTGGTTTCACTCAAACCATATCCATGAAGAACTTTGATGGAAAAACGCTCTTCAAAAGATTGTACAAGCTCGCAAGTAAGCGGTCCGGCCCCGCATATTATATGAGAGAGAATTTCAGGTTTTATAAACTCTTTGTCTTGATAATACTTTAAGAGATATGATAAAAGTGTTGGTACTACTGAAACAACGGATACTTTTTCTGAATCAATGATAGAAAAGAAATTCTCTGTTGAAAATTTACGATTCAAGACAATTGAGGCACCAACCATCAATGGTGTAACATGAGTTACCACAATTCCATTTACATGATGAATTGGCAATACACACATCATTGTAGAATGTTCTTGAATATTGTTCCATTTCGCAATGCAATCTGCATCAACCATAAGGTTCTTTTGATCAAGTACAACAGCTTTGGGAATTCCAGTTGTACCACTGGTATAGACGATCAATGCTTCATGATCGAGCATGAGATGCTTAGGTGAGAAGGCAATTGGTTCAAAAGAATCGATTATTTGTGCATAGAGTTGATGTCCGTCATTGTCGGTATCAACTTCTTGAATCAAAACTTGATTGGGATCCACGAGAGGGGCTATTCTAAAGAGATATTCTGATCGACATAGCAATAGTTTGCAACCGGAATCACGAATGATGAATGTTAATCTCTGATCATCTTCACCCATATTAAGTGGGACAACACTGAGTCCAAGATACCATGCGGCACAATATTGAATGATTGTATCAGGATGATTATGTGCTGCAACTGCAATCCTATCTCCTTTCTGTAATCCAATTGAAACGTAATATGAAGAAGTTTTTCTAATGACATCAATGAATTCATGATATGTGAACATTGATGTTTTCTCTTGACCGACATAGTAATGTAGGAATGTCTTTTCTCTTGATTGCTTTGTATAGTGATCAAGAAATAAATCATGAAAAGATTGATATCGCGGAAGAAGAATTCCATTAGATGTGGAACGAGCATGATTAATGCGATCTTCAAGAGTATTCATGGACATTATTCTTTATTTCCTAGTAATTTCATTTGAATGAAAGATAGCAATCCTATGATTGCAAACAGTACATAAGCTAGTGCAGCACCATATCCCATTGCATCTGTTTTTTCAAATGCATTTGAGAATATGAGATAAACAACAGTTATCGTGGAATTCAAAGGTCCACCCTTTGTCATTGTATACATCTCAACGAATATCTGCAATGACTTAATGGTTGAAATCACCATCACAAATAAGAGTGTTGGTTTCATCAATGGAAGGGTAATGCGATAGAACATTTGCCAAGCATTCGCGCCTTGCAATTGCGCAGATTCATAGATGTCTTTTGGAATTGATTGCAAACCGGCCAAGAATAACATCATGAAATAACCGGTAGAAAGCCAAACATCCATGAGCATAACTGAGAGTAGTGCAGTTGAAGTTTCTAAGAGAAAGCCTTTATCGCTTTGAGGTAATCCAATCATTCCTGCAAGAGCATTGATATATCCATCCTTTGCATAGAGATTCGTGAATATGAGTGTTATCACGATGATTGAAGTCACAGAAGGTAGAAATAATCCTGCACGATAGAAACCGGGATATCTTGCCAATTTCGAATGGAGCAAAATGGCTAGAATCAATGCACAAGCTGTTGAAAGAGGAACAGCGCCGAATGCATAGATGATTGTATTTGAAAGTGCTTTCCAAAACAAAGGATCAATGCCTATTGTAGCATAATTATCAAAACCAATGAATTCCGATGTATTTCCCAATGCTCTATAGCGAGTGAAACTCATATATAAAGCATAGAATAAAGGATATATCCAAAACACTCCGAGTTTAACAATCCACGGAGTGAGAAATCCAAAAGCTATATGTGACTTTTTTGTATTCATAAAAGAAAGGGATACCGAAGTATCCCTTAAGTTTTATCATGGTTGAACGATAAATGTACCGGTCTTGATTTCGGCATCACCAATCATTTTGAACATATACATTCCTGCAGGTAAACCTGATGGTATCATTGCTGAATGCAATGAACCTTGTAGAGTGAGTGTTTCTATGGTATGCAATTCCTGACCTGAGAGATTCATGATTTTGAGAATTGGTTTATTTACTGTAGTAATCTCACACTGTATAAGTGCTGTTGTGCGCACCGGATGCGGTGTAATGTCAAACTGTCCAGAAATAGCATCTTCTTCAATAGATACAGAACCCAATGCAATATCTGCATTTGTTCTTGGAACAAGTTTATAATTACCGAATGAGAAAAACATGATGCCGGTAAGATTTTTCATTCCGGTGCCTCGTGCCAAGACAGTTTTTCCTGTTGATGATGAAGAACCATATGTCGATGATCCATCATCAGTTTCTACGCGCATTTTGGAGAGTGATTCCGTTGCTGAATTATACAAACTTGCATCCACAACATTGAATTCACCAAAATTGGAAGCTCCATCGGCATTTGAATCAGTCACAATGACATTCTGCAAAGTGACAAGCATACTTTCCCATTGTTCAGCGGAATTTGTTCCTTGTGATTTTCTGGCAAAGTCTGTGGTTGAAACAAGTACAGGCGCAAATGCATCACCATCTGTTGAAATAAGTTGTGTTTCTTGCGCATTGACTGAATCTATGGATGTTACACCGAAGTTTTCACGAATGATACCGGTAACCTTAACTTTGGCTCCTCTTGGAAAAGCACGAACAACGCTTGATGGAGATGTAGTGCGGACAAATAGGCCTGAATAAGGAGTAATTGCATCTTGTACATATACTCTTGGTGCATTTACTGCTTCATTGGGAATATCAGATGCAGATGCTGTAACAGTTCCTGTGATAGATATGGAATATCCTTCATAGACTGATCCACCATTTGCCTGAAGTTTTTCTCTGATATCTGCAATCTTTGGAGCGCGATCAAGAATTCGATAATAATAGCCGGTAGTATCTCCCAAAGGTGATTTTAGAGAAAGACCGGATTCATCATTGACTCTTACAAACCATTTAGCCAAAGCAGTTCCATTTTGAATAGCTGCAAATGTTGGAATTGTTGCTGTCCACAATGTATCATTCGCTTTTTGGGCATTTACTGAATCTAATGCAGATCCATTAAAAGAATAATAAGCTTTTACGGATGTGACAGGTAAAGCACCTTGTTTAATACCAATTGCAATAGGCACAGTTTCACTAGATGCCGGAAATGCTTTTGCTCTCGTAGAACGAATGCTCGTTATGACAGGAGGCGCAGAACCCATGTCCAGTTCAAGATCCTCGGGCATGCCGGGTGAAATCATGAAGGGAACAGGTTGGCCAGCAATATTATTTGTTGAGATATACCCACGAATCTTTTTGATCTTCGTGCCTTCAGTCGGTGCAGTATATGTTCCAAGTTGTACTGCATCAGTTCTATAATGATTGGATTGATCTCTTAGATAGATCTCATTTCCATCTGCATCGGAAAGAATAACGGTACTTCTTTGATTCGTGCCTTTTACTAAACTTGATACGATCAAATTTGAAAATTCAACTTTCATTCCCACATATTTACCACCGGTAGCAACATTATAAGTTGCTGCAGTCACCTTGCCGGAATTAAAGTTTGAAACCAAAACAGCAGGAGGGGTAGGAAGTGTGATTTCATCATCTATGAATTCAACTATTCCGTTTGAAAGAACTTCGCCTTGAGTTGTTCCTAACTTATTGTTATTTGGAAATGCAGTGACTCTAATTGCCACTTCAATCAATTGTCCTTTTTTCAAACGAATAAAATTAGAAGCTACATTAGCGGTATCACATAGTATGGGCATTCCGGCAAATTCAATTGCATTTTGATCTTGAAGATAAATTGCATGATTGCGATTTCCGGCAATCATGATTTTTCTTGTGTCATCAGGAAAATTTACAACCGGTGGAATGGAAACCACTCCACGAACAATGACAGTATCACCAACTGTGGGAGAATTCAATGAACCGGCTGAAAGTGAATCAGCAGGTATATTCATGATCTCCATGATGGTCTTTTTGGGATAATTCTGTGCTTGAGAATTGATTGACATCAAGACCAGAATTGAACAAACTAGTAAGACATGTTTCATAACAAACCTTAATTATTTAATGATGAGAAATTTGCCTGTTTTTATTGAACCATTACTTTCATCTTTCACTTGAACCACATACATTCCTGATGCCAAGGCTTGATCCTTGTCTGATATCAAATCCCAAGCATGTATGCCACCGGCGAATTGTATGTCTGAAGTATTGACATTTCCGGTCTGTAAAAACCAGTCAATGTTTTGTCCATGCGAACTCCCTTGTTCATGAAATAGAGTTCGTACTTTGTCACCGGAAAGAGTATAGATTGAAATCGTGGCTTTTTGTGGAAGATTATAGAAATACAATTTTCTACCTCTTTCCAAATTGGCTTTTGCATCCCAAGATGCTGAAACTGAATATGGATTTGGAAAAATACCAATTTCAGTTGCTGTATCAGCTTGATTGGAAGTCGTCCCCGGAATCATTGTTTTTTCATTTGCCAATAAACTGGACTCAAGAGAAGGTAAACCTGCTTCTGTATCACCATCACTGAAGGCAGTCAGAGTTATTGAATATTGCCATCCATTGAGCAAGTCATTCATTGGATATATATAGTGATATCCTACTGAATCCCCGGCGAAATATGTAGTGCTTGGATTACCTTGTTCATCCTTGATGCGTATTTCATCGAAACCATTATCGAAGAATAATGCATTTTTAGGCTTATCATATGAAGCCAACATTGTCCAATCATTTGTTGATTGTGAAAAATCTTCAGGATTGGTTCTATAAATTCTATACCCCTCAAAATTCTTTTTATTGGTCAATAAATCTTTCGCATTTTCAGCATTGTTAGACCAATAGAGTATAGCTTGTCTATCTTTTACTTCAATGCGCATTTTGGGAGATGGAGGAGGCGAGGGAAGTATATATCGTACAATTGAGCCATCGCCTTTGAGATCGATTTCATTTGTGTCAAGTATATTGTTTCCGTTCACATCAGTTCCATTATAAGCTCTTTGGGCCCAACCGGCATTATTGATGAAGATTGATCTTGTTTCATCATCATTTCTTTCAGGACTTCCCGGTTTCTTAGCACATATAACAGCAAATGTGACATTCACGGAATCTCCGGGATTAATTCTTGAAAATGGGCCAACAGACAGTAATTGGGAACGATTTCCGGCTTTTGAAATAAGTTTGTCAGCATCAGACATCGTGACTTGATTCAAAAAAGTTGAAGTCAAGCGACGATATTTTTCAATATCATTTTGTGGTGATTGCAACCATTCATCACCTCTGGTATCTTGAAATGCCCACACATTATAATGCGTGTTCTTTTCTATTGGATCTGTACCAAGCAGTCGAATACCCGCATAATTGTCTGCTAAACCATTATCACCGGAAATATCCCATTCATACATCATGCGCATGGAATCAATCAATGCATTTCCACCTGCACGATAAAAATCACCACCTCGAGGCGCTCTGATCGATGTATTTCGTATGACCAGATCTGTCCAAAAACCAATATATGCACTATCAATCGGTGTCTTAGAGACATTTTTTACGGAATAAGTCAATAGCACGAAATAATCTGCAAAAGGATAATTCCAAGCATATGATTGAAACTTGACTTCAATACCCAAAGGATAATCATGTCCGGGAATCTTTTGATTCAATTCGGGGACAAATAGGTTGGTATCCGTGAAGACTGTTACATAATCCCTGTGACTGATGGCCTTGGGAGTAAAAAACAAATCATTTGGAAGCGATGAACTCTGAATGAGATAATTGCTATCGATATTTGTGAATTCAAAACCTTGAGAAACATTCAATACAGATGATACATCAATCGCAGCTGTTGAAACTGCTGTAACCTTATTTCCGCCAAAATCTTTGATCCCTCCAACCCATAAACCTCCCAAGAACATATGTTCAATGCCACTTCCACGAGGATATTCACATGATGGAATACGAGGCCAGCCGGCAAAACCGGTACCAATAGTACCAAAACTGCTGATTGACAAGCGAATATTACCTACATCGGTAATCATTCTTTGCTCACCCGAGCCAGCAATCAAGTAGATCGGGAATAATAAGCTGATTATGATAAGGAGAATCTGTTTCATGATTGTATTTGAATTTGGGAACTCAAAAATACTGAATTGACATTATGTATAACCGTAATTATTGCCAATTGAAAGGAAGAATTCTTTAATTCCGCTCAAACATGGAAGCCAATATGGCATGGCATTGACCATTGACCGTAATCATAAGAAAACGCCATGTTAGTTATTTGGTCACACTAAGGAATTTTGGTATTTTTACGACAATATTATTCACGAATCAACAAAGTATCGCCATGATACCATTAACCGCAACTTCGACGCTTGAAAGAGTACATACAGTTCGACAAAACAAGATCATGAAGGAATTGATGGACAAGGACACCACAGTGATGTTCGAAGATCCATTGGATAATGAGATGATTTTGAATATGGGACCTCAGCATCCTGCCACGCATGGTGTATTGCGCGTTCTTTTGCGCCTTGACGGTGAAACAATCGTGAAGTGTATTCCAGAACTTGGCTATCTTCATCGGGGATATGAGAAATTAGCAGAAGCAATGACATATCATGAATTCATTCCTCATACAGATCGATTGGATTATATGTCTCCCATGTCAAACAATATGGGAATTGCTTATGCAATTGAAAGAGCGATAGGCATTGAGGCTCCTGAAAGAGCACAATGGATTCGTGTTCTCTTGACAGAAATGGCAAGAATCAGTTCCCATCTCATGGCTATGGGAGCCACTTGTATGGATGTTGGAGCTTTGACATTATTCCTCTGGACATTCACCGAAAGAGAGAAACTCTATGATATCTTCGAGCTTATTTGTGGTGCTCGATTTACGACCAGTTTCTCAAGAATTGGTGGAATAGCAAATGATATTTCTCCGGATGTTTTGAAAATGATCCGTGATTGGGTAAATCAATTCCCAGATCGTTTGAAAGAATCAGAAGGACTTGTCAATCGTAATAGAATTTTTATCGAACGATTGGCCGGCGTCGGTTATATGCCTGCTGACAAAGCAATTCAACTCGGTTTGACAGGCCCATGTTTGCGTGGATCGGGAATTAACCATGATCTTCGTCGCGATATGCCTTATTGGGTATATGATCAATTAGATTTTGATGTGATCACTCATAATGATTGCGATACTTGGGCTCGATATATTGTTCGCGTGCAAGAGATGAAAGAATCTGTCAAAATCATTCATCAAGTGTTGGACAAATTGCCGAAAGGTCCTGTTTTGGCTGATGATCCCAAACATGTGCTTCCTCAAAAAGCTCATATCTACACCAAAATGGAAGAATTGATCAATGATTTCATGTTGATTAATTTTGGTGCAATGCCTCCTGTCGGTGAAACATATACTGCAATTGAAGGACCCAAGGGCGAATTAGGCTTCTTTATTGTTTCTGATGGCACCGGTCATCCCTGGAAATTGAAAATTCGCTCTCCCTCTTCTTCAAATCTTCAAGGACTAAAATTTATGTCCGAAGGTTCAATGGTTTCTGACATTGTTGCCATCATTGGTTCCGTAGATCCCGTAATGGGAGAGGCAGACAAATAAGTCGTTGACAATTAAGATATATCAGAAAGGGCAGGCACTAGGTCTGCCTTTTTCATATACATCGAGTTTATCATGAATATTGCTTGTATTATACCGGCTGCCGGCAAAGGATCACGCTTTGGAAATGATATACCAAAGCAATTCCTTAAAATCAATGATATTATGATTATCGAATATGCCATCCGCTCATTGATTGATGGATTGATTACATGTGGCGATCATGTTATATCACTTGTCATAGCTTGTGATCCGGAAAGAATGCTTGAGTTACAGAATATTTGCAAACAGTATCTTCCATTGTCATCCATTGAATTTGTGGAAGGTGGTAGAGAGAGAAAAGATTCAATCAGCAATGCAATGCAATCACTCTTGGCCATGAAATCCGATAAACTCATTATTCATGATGCTGCTAGGCCATTCATTCCGAAAGCAGTATTACAAGAATTGGTGAAAGCAAGCGCAGATCATGTTTGTGTCATTCCTACATTACCTGTTTCTGATACATTGAAAAAAGTCTCAGATGATGTAGTTGAGAAAACTTGTGATCGTAAGCAATTCATGTTGGCACAGACACCTCAAATCGTTGACACAAGCATATATGTTAAAGCAGTACAATCGATTGGCGATGCCATGTTTACGGATGATGCATCAATTATGGAATATGCGGGATTTGATGTTTTTTGCATCAATGGACATGAGATGATGCGCAAAATCACATATCCATATGATTTGATTCTTTCCGAACTTCATGCATTTATGTATGAACATGAAAATGGAGTTTGATGTGAATATTGCAATCATAGGTGGTAATAGTAAAATTGCATCAGCAATCATAGACTTGTTCATCAAAGAAACAACATGGAAATTATATGTTTATTCCATGACGCTCGATCAAGTTTCCACGGATAGAATTCAGTATAAAGCAATACCATATACCGAGCCAAAGCTTTGGAAAGATGAGTTTCTTTCCATAAGACCTGATTACATAATCAATACAGCTGCAATGACCAATGTTGATGCATGCGAAGATAAAAAGCAGGAAGCATGGGCTATCAATGCAATATTTGCCGAACAATTATCTAGAATAGCATTGATAATTGAAGCTCATCTCATTCATTTTTCAACAGATTATGTTTTTGATGGAGTTAAAGGTCCATATTCTGAACAAGATCAACCAAGACCAATTTCTTATTATGGCAAATCCAAATTGGCAGGTGAAAATGCTGTTTTAAAATCTCATGCCAAGAATACGGTGATAAGAACAAATGTTGTCTATGGCTTGACAAATGATAAACAAAATGATTTTGTCAAATGGGTATTAGATTCTGCAGATGCTGAAAGACAGATGAATATAGTTGATGATCAATATTCAAATCCAACATTAACCGATGATTTGGCTTTGGCAGTGAAGAGAATCATCGAAAAAAAGAGATGTGGGATTTATCATATCGGTGGTAATACACAATGC
>Ga0315906_10001168_pt1 | contig 39482 bp, 36 predicted proteins | sample LakEriMetagenome_4_FD_203526 | JGI IMG/M metagenome (GOLD analysis project Ga0315906, IMG submission 203526) | Freshwater fungal communities from buoy surface, Lake Erie, Ohio, United States - Buoy 2 MA122 | ecosystem: Environmental > Aquatic > Freshwater > Lake > Lake biofilm | place: USA... | reverse complement strand
CAACAATCCGCCCCCAATATCCCGACCGCCCACCATCCCGTGAAATCATGTTCCACCCCTCAGGCTTTTTTTAAACCAGAGGTTATTCAATGAACCCGGCTAGAACGCACTTCGTTTAACGGACACGCTAAAAGGAATTACCTGGCGAGGAGGAAACATCAGTCTTTGGGGAACAAGAGGCTAAAGCTGCTTTGACAGTTTATAGATTCATCGGTCGTATGGTTAGACTGTCGTAAAATATTCCGCCACATAAGCACAGGAAGGGTGAGGAGCACGGGGTCTCGAATTTGGTGGATGTTCGCACCTCCTAAGTCCCAGAGCGTATCCATGACCTGTGCCTGAAAGGTTCCCAGGCTGTTGAAACCTTCGGTAGTCATGGTTCTTTCCATTGGCGCAAAAACAAACGAGCATTTTAACAAGAATAAGAAGAGGGGAAGGCATAAGAAATTCGAGATTGGATATATCTGTACATCCAGGCCCTGTTCTCAAAAATCTCCTTCCGACTACATGTTGGCCCTTCCATTAATGCAATGTATGTACTATTCTGGTAGTAATCAAAAAGCATCATCACTTCCATGTGGAAAACGATGTTGGCCCCCCACTGGCTAGATGAAGCATTTAAGAGGCCAAAGAAATTCTTGGATGAATTGGTTGCTTAATTTGGCATTTTTGGTTCAGTAATGGGGTATCTTTTGGCTAACCAATACACGGAAAAATTAAGCCAAGAAAAGGAAAAAAAATCAAAGTGTCAACTTAATACTAAGGTTACTATTTAAAATAAGGATTTTAACACTAATCCTATTGCCATTAAAAATAAAAATTATTATACAAATAAGGAAACCCTTTGACCTTAAAAGGTTTTGGCTAGGGCGATTTGCTTCACTTAATTTGGAAGGGATTTTAAATGATAAAGGTTTTTAATTTGATTTTGGTTCTTGGAACTCTTCTTTACGCGGATATTTTTGAAACAAAGAATCGGATTGGTTTAAGTGTTAGTCCTGGTGTGCTTTGTGATGGTCATCAGGGAACTTACGCTTGCAATTATACGCTCCCAAACACGGTGTGCATCAATATAAAAGCTTATCTGGCTGGGCCTAATGCTTCAGGAATTTATGATGCAAACCGGAAATACCTTTTAGGTCAGCCGCAAACCATAACCTGCTCCTATAAAAATCCACAAGAACCGGACTGCTTCGGAACTGCATTTGATTTAGACACTACTTGTATTCCGACATGGTAATGCGTTTCCGGCAAGAGGATATTTTAGGGTGACTCCTTCTAGTCGAGCATTTGCAATCTGTGCATCATGATCGTTCGCTTATTAGAATTTACCGCATAGCCTTCTATCCACCGGTGGGGCAATTTTGCCCTACCGGTTTCTAAGGTTGGCTTTTTGCTTCAATAATTTTTTCATTTAGGATTTTAGATTGATTGGGAGTTGGTTGGTGAAAGTAACTTGTGAGGCTCGGGCCTATGGTGGACTGGATGGGGCATGCTATTTTTCCTTGGCTAAGAACTTGGTGATTTTTCAGGTATTCTTTTTTTATTAAAGGGAGCTCTCAAAGGTGGCAATAAAAAATTCTACCGTCATCGCCTCGCGGTTGGCATTTTTTGTATTTATTGCTGCCCATGTTTGGCCTAGCCGCAGACTTCTTTAAAATACTAGGAGGCTATTTTTAAAGACTATCAAGTAAAGCCTAATTTAAATTTTTAACCAATCTGTTTAGTCTCGCTTTATAAAGGAACAAGGTAGTGATATTTACATATATTTGCCTTTTCCAGGTGTCAATGCTTGTACAAAATCAAGATGAATATAGAAGAGGTTTTGCTTACCAAGCAGTTGTTAGGGCTCAAAAGCCAAGTCCCAGTAACGATAAGACCGATTTTATTTTCGCAACTATTTATAAACCCCGTTGCCTGGTCAATATCTACATTCCAAGCAAGCCCAATGCAGAGGGTATGCTAACCGTTTTTTCTGACAAAGAAGGCTTTTTTACCTTGGATTTCAAGGTGAAAAACCAAAATAATCAGCTCCCCCCGACAATTCCAGAAATCCTCAGGGGTGCCCAATTTAATTCGGCTGCGGTTTCTCAATCCCAATTTAAGCAACAAAAATTAAACTCGTTAGCAGATCGTTCCTATTTTTCAATTGTCACTTTATTGACCGCCGGGCATAGCCACCGAATTCAATTTTCCCTGGAACAGTTTGATGACTTAATAAAAAGATGCCCTCCAAATCAAACCATTGATGAACTTATTGAAGATAAAAATTTACCGACAAAACTTTCGGTGGCAAAGATCGGAAACAAACTGTCCTCCGTCAGCGTCAACAACAAATTCGAGGAAAGTGTTGGGGCCTTCGATATCCCTCTTGATTCAATCGAGGGAAGCTGGGTGGCCTCCTTGACGGTTTTGCCAAAATTTAACCCAAATCCGGAGGATAAAAGTAATCTGGAAAAGTTGACAATGAAGCTTGAAAAGCAGAAAACCATTTTTTCTGAACAAGAAATTGATAAAATCCTTGATAAAATTTTTTTAGCAATTCCAAAAAAGACCAAGTTGATATTGAGTAGCAAGGATACGCAGATTCCTATGGAGTGGGGAGAAAAAGGTTTCCAAACCCTGGTCTTACCTGAAGCTATTCAAGCAGCAAACAGTCAGCGAATGGTGGAAGCCCGGGGTTGGTCTCGATACTACATAGCTGCTGGAGTACTTTTTATCTGCGTCCTGTTAGTAGGGTTTTGGAAATATAAAAAATCGCTGTTTTTGATTATTTCTATTTCTATTTGCCCTGGAATGCATTCTCCCGTAATGGCCCAATTTCAGGATGGTCCATATTGCGGATTATATTGCGTTAAAGCCGCAGCAGCGGCGATGGGCCGTGATGTACCTTTTGATCAAATCAGGAATGAAGCATTTCTTAGCGCCAATCCAGGCAGTACAACGGATGATATCCAGCGGGCATTATCTTTGGTGGGTTTAAAAGGAATTCTTCGCCCTTTGATTTCCATTTCTCAACTTTGCGCAGCGAACCGTCCAATTATTCTTCACACTCGCTCACCAGGTACTAAGGCATTCAAACATTGGGCCCTATTCCTGGGCTGGAGTGGTAATGACCGGGTATCAATATATGATCCACCCTTACCACAAAGAGAAATTTCTTTATCCGAGTTGTTGGCTGTTTGGGACGGATTTGGAATAGAGGTGGCTGACGCCAAAGAAAAAGCTTCCGCCAGTCTTCCTTGGGATTGGCTTATTGCAATTTTCGGGATTAGCGGTTCATATATGACCTTTCGCCTTTTCATTTCCCCTTGGGTTTCGGTGATTTGTGCAAGCCTGTTGTTTTCATTTGCTTGGGACCCCTTTAGTCCAAAAATCCTGAGTAGTCCTAAGGCTCGAGGTATTATCTCTGCCAATTTCTTTCCTCACGATTTTCCGGAGATTGATCGTGAATCGTTCGTTAAATTATGGAAAAATCAAGAGTGTTCTGTTGTTGACGCCCGCTTATACGAAGGGCATATTGAAATGCATATTCCTGACTCCTATAGTTTGCCGATAAACTTTGGACTGGGTCAATTACTTGAAATTTCCAACAATGTTCCTAAAGATTGCCTTCTAGTTTGCTATTGCAATAATTCGGGTTGTGGTTGGGCTGACCAAGTGGCCAATCAACTTGTCCATCTTGGTTTTCGCAATATTGCAATTTATCGGGGTGGGATGCAGGATTGGATTCAACATAGCCTTCCGGTTGCACAATGAAGCATCTATACAATTTAATCCATTGTATTTCTACGTGTATCTCCCTTCCTTTATTAGTGTCTGGGATAATTCATTTTAATAATCCATATGCTTTTATGGAAACTATTTATGGCTATAGGTTGGTGCCTGAGTCAATAGGCCCATTCCTTGCCGCAATACTTCCTTCTTTCCTAATAGCAATTTCAATTGCTATAATGTTTGATTTTAATAATCGGAAAATTCTTTTTTTCATATGCTGTATTCTTTTTATTTGTTTTATTTTCGCCCAGGCCAGCGCTTGGATCAGAGGTCTCAATATTTCCTGTGGCTGTTTTGGAACAGGTGACGGTATGAAAATTGGATTCAAAACACTCGCGATACCTTTAATTGGATTGGGTTTTTCGCTTTCAGGATTTCTTCTTTTACAAAAAAAACCATTAAATCAGGAGCCAAAAATATGAAAAGATGCGCGTTTACTTTATTAGAGTTATTGGTCGTTGTTTCAATTATTGCTGTTCTTTTTGGATTGCTGCTTGGTGCAATTCAAAAGATAAGGGAATCTTCTAATCGGGTTACATGTCAGAATAATGCTAAACAAGTCTTGTTAGGCCTGCATAATTATTCTAATTCAAATTCCTGTTTACCAGCTGGAATTAAGGATCCATTTGGCAAATCCTCCTGGCCTGCGGCGGGTTGGCAAATTTTTATCCTTCCCTTCATTGAGCAAGAAGCTATTTATCAAGAAGCCATGGCCGAATACAAGAGAACAAAATGCTTTTATGACGTTAGTATTAATTCCTACCCGCATACAGCAATGGCCCATCCAATAAAAAATTTCCTCTGCCCATCTGACCCAAGAATTCAAAACCGGTATTTGTCAAGGTCCTTGGGTTATTTCGTAAATTTTACAAGTTATGTTGGAAATTGCGGGGAGGATTGCAAAAAAAAAAATGGGCTTTTGTTTCTTGATTCTAAGATTGCTATTACTGAAGTCTTGGATGGCACATCTAACACATTTGTTATCGGTGAGCGTCCCCCCAATGCAAATTTGGAATTGGGTTGGTGGTATGCTGGTTTAGGGTATGACGGTAGAGGTTCTGGGGAAATGATTTTAGGTGCCAAGGAACAGTTTACTGGTGAAATTCCTTTAACCGGACCTTGTCCGTTACGAGTTTACGAATTCTCAAGTGGTCGGTTTTCCGAGCAATGCGATGCTTTCCATTTTTGGTCTCCCCACTCCAATGGCGCTCACTTTGGTTTCTTGGATGGGTCCATTCGTTTTTTACGATATGAGGCTAAACCAATATTGCCTGCCCTTGCAACTCGTTCAGGTGGAGAAACTGGACTTAATTTTGATTAATAAAAACAAGATCTCCCCAGGTTTGGCGAACACCGTGTTGAGCCTGTAAAATTAGTCTTGCAAGTCACAAAAAGTACGTCGCGAGAATGTTTTACCAAGGATTTCAGTGTCCGTCCGGCGAAACTTTCAATTACCCACAATCCTGTCGGTCTTTTGGGAGGTGAGATAATTTATCCCCCGGCGGGCCGATGTGTCAAGATTGACGGGCGATCTGGAATCGGCCAATGATCCTGCAAGTTCATCGCCAAGGCGGGCGATGCGTTTCCGCGGACGGAGCCGGGTCATGGAACCATGGATAGAGCAGGAGTCGGCGGGTTGCGCGTTCGCCGAGAGCGGGGTGGCGTATGTCAAGTTGCGCACATTTGTTTTGTTACCCCGTGAAGTCAGGGTCGTTTTGAATGATCAGGGCCTATTCAGCCCCGACCACCTCAAGAGCCTCCTTTCTTGGGTTTTGGTTTTGAAGTTTTTCCTGTCCAGGTAACGCCTCGATCCCCAATCAATGCTGGATCAAGAAGACCGCCTGACCTGGCTGGACCTCTCAGGACCCAACTTCACAACCTCCAGATTGACCATCTTTTGGGTGACTATGCCGGATTGAAGCCTTATGTTTTCTTCTGAAAGAGTGACTCAATCATTGCCAGAAAAAGTTAGTTGCTGAAAAAGGGGGCGTTCTAGGCGGCCAGAAAACCACCCAATTCTTTACTGTTGGCAGGTTGCAAAACGGAATGATTTTGTAAGTAGGTTTTACGAGTTTGAGCCCGAAATAGTTTGTCGTATCGTTATGACTCTCAAGACCGGTCATGGCAAGCCTTTCAACAAAAGGGGTTGGGGTATACCCTCTTGCAGCGAGGTGAGGAAATCTTGCACAAGAATTTTGCGTAAGTTGTTGCTGGGTAAGGACATATACATGCGTACAGTAGGGCCTGCAGCGGGTAAACTTCACCATGCGGCTCCAAAAGGAAGGCAATAAAACCCGATGATCAATCGCCAGCAGGGCTGCTTTTTCGGAATGGCTATCGGTGACGCCTTGGGTGCGGCGGTTGAGTTCAAGCCTTTAGGCAGTTTTCAACCGGTGACCGGGTATCGGGCTGGCGGGCCGCACGGACTGAATGCAGGTGAATGGACCGATGACACCAGCATGGCACTTGCCTTGGCGGACAGTATCGCCTCGGTCGGATGGGACCTGAACGACCAGGCAAAACGGTATCTGGAATGGTGGCGTAAAGGCAAATACTCCATCAACGGAACCTGTTTTGACATTGGTACCACCACGATCCTTGGGCTTTCACAGTTTGAAGAGACTGGCGACGCCAGAATTTCAGGGGCAAAAGGTGCAAACGCCATCGGCAACGGTTCCATCATGCGGCTGGCACCGGTTCCAATCGCGATGGCTGGCTTGTTTGCAGAATCACCAGCGGTGCTTGCCACACACTGCGCCGAGTCCAGCCTGCCGACCAATGTTGAAGTGGTTGACAGTGACCCATGCTGGCTTTGAAAGTCAGGGCTAAAATCACCAGGTGCCATTGGTTTTGGGCCAAGGATTAAAAGGATTGTCTAGGGAAAACCAAATCAGATGGGCTGAGTATAAACCCAACATTAGCCTATTGCGATCGCTGGCATAACGCCTTGAAGCATTTTCATTTGTGGCATTCAGTTTTTTAACCAAAGTAAATAAAGTGGGCTACTTTCTTTCCTGTTTCCCCGCACGGTAATCTGACATAAGTATTACCTCCTTCATTTTCATTTGCATTTCTTTGACAACCTTTTCTATTTCCGGCCTAGTGAAATGATTCACTTTCAAGTTGGCTGTCATTTGACGGTCCCAAGCCCAAACCATGCGTCCAACAAACCTGTTGAAGTCTTCCACCTTTGTTGGCTTTGGCCTTCTCCCGGCACCTCTGCTGTTCGGTTGTTTGGATGTGATAAAGTCTTGAAACGCATGGGAGCTCATCTCTTGTTCAAGTGCAGTTTTCAAAGCATCTAGTCTTTTTGTTTTTTTGTTTACTGCCAGTGATCTGATTAAATGCGAAAGCGACAAACACTTCCCGGTCAGCCTGAATTCGTGAAATTGTTCATCAAGCTCAGTCCGGGTGAAACCTCGTTTCTCGTTGGCCAGAACTATAAGCTTTCTGACCTTTTCTTCCGATAAATCATGCTTCGCGGCAAGAGAAGAAACCTTCTTTTTTATACTCGCTTTAAGCAAAGTTTTGCCAAGTTCAAAGGCTTTTTCAATTTTGCGAATTGAGGAATCAACTTTATTGATGCCAGCCATTGTTATTCCCAAGTCAACCAAGATTCAGACGCACCTAAATTACGGTATTTAGAACAGGGATCAACATTCGCAAATCCAAGTCCTTGATTTTGACGGGAAATTTCCCTGCCAATAGCCAGCAAACCTAAATATTTGGCTGTTTTGCGTCATAATTAAATGAAGGACTGATTAGCTATCGGCCTTTGCCGCCAGCCATTAGCTGGTGGCTTTTTGGGTTTCACAGGAGTTTTTCCATGAGTCACACTGTGACTATCAAGACCGTGATAACTGATCTAACCGCAATACATTCAGCCTGTACCCGTCTTAAGCTGCCGCAGCCCATCACAGGCGATGTTCGGCTGTTCGACCGCATTGCCACCGGCATCGGCGTTCAGTTAGACGGCTGGAGATTCCCTATTTGTGTGGAGTCAGACGGCAATCTGTTGTTTGACAACTTCGGTGGTTTCTGGGGCGTCCCTGAAAAGCTTGATCAGTTTCAGCAGATGTATGCAGTGGAAAAAGCAAAGCTCGAGGCGCGGAAGCAGGGTTACACCTGCCAAGAGTCTGTGCTGGCTGATGGCTCCATCAGGCTGAATGTATTGGTGGAGGCATAATCAATGAAAACGATCACGATTCTTATCGATAAGACTGGCCAGGTTTCTATGCAAACCAACGGTTTTGAGGGAGCCGCTTGCAAGGATGCAACCAAAGCAATCGAACGCGGTTTGGGCGTGGTCCTTTCGGATAAACCCAGCTTCGATCAGCCGACCTTAACAACCAGCGCCGAGGTTAAACAGTAACCAACGCCATTTCCAATTAATTTGCAACAGCCCGCTCTCCAAGGCGGGCTTTTTTATTGGAGTAACAGTTCATGAGCTTTGCCATGTGGCTACGAGTCTTTGATCACGAATTTCGCCGGCGTACGGGGATTTCTTGGGAGGAAGCGTGTGGGGACTTGAGTGTGCCCAGAACCTATTTCAGCGGGCGCATCACACCAAGTTGCGCTGTGTTGGCTGAGATAGAACACCTCGATCTGACTGACATAACGCTAGAGCCAATGCTGGGTGTTGGCTAATTTTCATTGGGTTACGCATGGCGAGTGGCATGGTGCTACTCGCCTTTTTCTTTTCAATGGAGACCGACATGAAGAAGGATTTGATCGAGCACATTAATGCGGCTTTTTCTGGCATTTGGATACAGTCGCACCAGGTCGACGAGGCCGAAGCCGAGATTCGCCACGCTGCCAAGGACCACGGCTGGGAACTGGCTATTTGGGACATCGCGAACGGTATCCGGTCTAGTACCGGAGCCAAGGGTGTCGCAGCCGGTGATCCGCTGGCTGGAGTGAAGCACCTGGAGGGCATGGCTGGCCAGACCTGTGTGTTGGTGGTTCACAACCTGCACAGGTTCCTGGGCAACGCCGAGTTGGTGCAAGTGATCCAGAATGCGCTTGTGAACGGAAAGGCTGACCGGCGTTTTCTGGTGGTGCTGTCACCGGTCGTTCAGATTCCGCCTGAACTGGAAAAACTGTTCGTGGTCCTGGAGCATGCGCTGCCTGACCACCAGCAGTTGATTACCATCGCCGAAGGCCTGTTTGGTGACGACCAGCCAAGTAAGGGCAGCCTGAACCGGATTGCCGAAGCCGCATTGGGTCTGACCCACTTCGAGGCCGAATCTGCTATGGCGTTGTCCATAACTCGCCACGGAGAGATTCGTCCCGAGGTGATCATCGCGCATAAGGCCCAAGCCCTGAAGAATGGCAGCCTGCTGGCTCTTCATCGTGGTACCGAGTCCTTTGCCGACCTGGGCGGACTGGGCGCAGTGAAGGACTTTTGTGTCAATGCGCTGAAGGGCAGCAAGGTGAAGCCTAAAGGCATTCTGCTGTTGGGTGTGCCTGGCACCGGCAAGTCGGCATTGGCCAAAGCTCTTGGCAATGAAGTCGGCAGGCCCACGCTTCAGATGGACATTGGTGCGCTCATGGGAAGCCTCGTCGGCCAGAGCGAAGCGAACCTGCGCCAAGCTCTCAAGGTGGCCGAGGCAATGGGTAAAGTCATTCTCCATGTGGACGAGATTGAGAAAGCCTTGAGTGGCGTGGGTGGCCAAGGTGACAGCGGCGTTTCGACACGGATGTTTGGCACGCTGTTGACCTGGCTTTCTGATCACCAGTCCGATGTGTTCTTGGTGGCAACGGCCAATGACATCAGTAAGTTGCCACCGGAACTGACTAGGGCTGAGCGGTTCGATGCCATTTTCATGATCGATACGCCTAGTGAGCAAGAAAAGGCAGCGATCTGGTGCATCTGCATGGCAGAGTTTGGATTACCAACCCAAGCCCTGCCCAATGCCGATGCCTGGACTGGTGCCGAGATTCGCTCGTGCTGCAGGTTGTCAACGATGTTGGGAATACCTTTGGCAGAGGCTGCCACCAATGTCGTTCCTGTGGCTGTAACCAACCGTGAGGCTGTCGAACGCCTCAGGACTTGGGCTACTGGCCGGTGCCTGTCAGCTTCCTCACCCGGCATTTACGGCATGACGCCGGTAACAACCCAACCGAGGCGGTCACGACAGGTGAAACCCTCGGTCAACTGATAATAAACAGCCAGACAGCCTTTCCAGATCTCCTGGCGGGGATGATCGAGCGGGCTGTCTGGCTGCGTCTTCTTTGATTAGGTTCAAATGCCGTCGCCACCTGGGTCGGATGAACCGCCAACACTGGCTGATCCGTAATCAATCTTCATGATATGTTGGAAAGAAGAAACAACTGTAATTGCTTGAGCTGTCATTGCGGGCTTGGGCACGAACCCCAATCCGTAAATGGCAAGCGCCGGAGCCAACCGAGTTTCCAAGCTTTCAAGGCTCAATCTTTGGGGCTGGCGCATGATACGCTCCTGTCAATATTGGGAAGTAAATCCAAGACTATTTGTCAGGAACATGGGCTTTATCAGATTCCATCTCCACCAGGGTCGGATGACCCAGCTACTCTGGCCGATCCGTAATCAATCTTCACGGCTTCCTGGGAAGAACTGGTTGTTGCGATAGTGAGGTTAGCCATAGTGGGCGTTGGCGTGGACTTTAATCCATAAATCGCCAATGCCGGTGCCAGGCGGGTTTCCAGAGCTTCTATTTTTGGAATCATGTTGTGTCGCATGTGCCACCTCCAGAACCATGATTTCTTTGTTGGGATTACGGTTGGTGCCAACTAAATCCCATCACCACCTGGGTCTGATGATCCACCTATGTTGGTAGTGCCGTAATCGATCCTTACAGGCGATTGGGCAGTGAATGATTGTGCGCTGACAAGGTGTGTGTCAGGGAAGGCTGTTAGAGCTTGCTTGAGACCATAGATCGCCAGCGCAGGAGCCAGGCGAGTTTCCAGGTTTTCGAGATTCAGGTTTATGGAATGTCGCATCACACCTATCCCCTTCAAAATTGATGGCAGAATCTCACGCAACTCGCCCTAATGCTTGATCAGATTCCGTCGCCACCTGGGTCAGATGAACCGCTAATACTAGCTGAGCCATAGGAGATGACTACTTTGGCCACACCCAGGGGCGAACTTGCTAGTCCGCCAAGGATCGGCATCGTGGGGGCGGCTTGAATTGCCACCGAAGCTGGTGCGAAACGGCTCTCAAGATTCTCGATACCAAGGCGGACAGACTGGCGCATCACAGGCTCCTCAATTCGGTTTCAGGAATTTCTATTTCGCAGAGTCAAAGCTGGTCCCGTGCTCAGATGTCATCATCAAGTTCTGGCTGGATATGCAGAACCTGCAGCTTTGAAGCGGGGGTCGCCTGCGCGACTTGATACGGCCACTGTGAAGAGGTAACGCCGTAAGGATACTGCACCGAGGTATTCAGGGTCGGTATTGCCACCGAAGCTGGTGCGAAACGGCTTTCAAGATTCTCGATACCAAGGCGGACAGACTGGCGCATCACAGGCTCCTTTCTTGTGGTTTTTGTCAGGCCTTTGCTGGCCTACACCCTTAGATGCTCCGGACCCATCGGAATCGGACATTAAATTCTTGGCATTTTTGAAAACCAGGAAAATCCATTGGTTTTCATTGGATTTGGCTTAGGGGCGGCATCCAAATGCCGTCGGTAAGCCGTTTTTGAGCCCGTGTCATCCATGCATGTTGCTTGGGTGATACGGGTTTGTTTTTTTTCAGGAGTTTTAAGAATGAACGCACGTTTGGATATGCCTGTAGGCGGCATCGACAACACCACTGCAGGTGAAGAATTGAGACGGAACTGTGCGGCGGTTCGTTTGCATGTGAAAAGTTTTGGGACCACCAGAACCCTTTCTCAGGGCCAAGTAGCGGAACTAATGGACGGTGGCAACACCGATACCACAATGCTGCGAGCCAGCAAGAAGCTGCTCGATGCCGGACATCCCACGGTCAAGCTCCTCGGGCGAATTCGCAGTCAGATCTTGGCTACATGGAGGGGCATGACGCTGCCTTACACGGAGCCAGGTGTCCGGTTGATGCCAAGGAGCCTTATCCCTGAGTTCGAGCAGCGTATGTGTTTCCTACGTGATGAATTGGCTGCAGCTGTAGCTGAATTGGAAGGTGTGTGGCCATCGCTGTTGAACGCTGCCCAGGAGAGGTTGGGAGACCTGTTCGACCGTTCTGATTACCCAGGAACCTTGGACGGCCTGTTCTCGGTCGTATGGTCCTACCCGGAGGTCAGCCCGCCAACCTACCTCATGACCATTGATCCTAGCCTGTACCACAGGGAGCAGCGAAGGATCAGTGAGCGGTTTGACCAGGCTGTCCAACTGGCAGAGCAGGCGGTCACGGAAGAATTCGCCTCCATGGTCGCTCATCTATCTGAGCGTCTTTCCGATGATGTTTCTGGTGAACGCAAGGTCTTCAGGGACAGTGCGGTTGAAAACCTGCGCGAGTTCTTTGGTCGCTTCAGGCAGTTACCTCTTCATGGCGCATCAGCAGAACAGTTGGAAGCCTTGATTAACCAGGTTCAAGGTGTACTTGGCGGAATCAGCCCAAAGAGTCTACGCGAAAGTGGTGGGCTGCGTCAGGAGATCGCAACGGAGCTTGGCAGGGTTGAGACAGCCTTGCAGGGAATGCTGGTGGACAGACCTCGTCGGCGGATCATTCGTTCTGTGGAGGCAGTCGCGTGATTATTTCCATTGATACGCAGGGTGACATTCGCGGCATTTACACAGATGATTTTCCCTGGCGCGAGCTGGGAAAGCCAATGGTGCAACGCGCCTCAAATGTTGAGCCAGACCACTTGGGCCTATGGTATGCCGACTTAACCTTGAGCGACGGCCCTAAAATAGGTCCGTTTGCTCGACGCATAGACGCCATCGCGGCAGAAATCGCATGGCTGGAAAAACACCGCCTGTAGTGTGCGGGCGGTTTGTTTGGTTGCTTAGCCCTGGGGTGTTCCCAGGGCTTTTTCTTTTTATGGAGATTTGAAAATGATTCGTTTGAATGTGGGTCTGTCCCGAAAGATCGGCCAAGCCAATTACGGCTCGAAAGGCGGTTCTGTGAACCTTGAGGTCGAGGTCGCTGATCTTGACCATAATAAGTTGCGTGAGTCCATTGCCAAATTGTTCGGCCTAGCCAAGCAGTCGCTGGAGGATGAGCTCGGAAACGACGGCGTGGATGTTCAGGATAAACCTGTTGTCCAGATTTCTGCCCAGCCAACTGGTCAAACCTTGCAGGATGCTGTGGCTACCCACGGAAAGCTGGTTTCTGGAAAGCAATTGAGCTTCCTACAAAATTTAGCACGGATGCAGCGCCGGAATCTTGAAAAAGAATGCATGGAAGAATTTGAGACTTACCCTGAAAGACTCACTTCTAAGCAGGCGAGCACCATGATCGAGAAGTGGCGCAGTTCGCTCGTCATGTCTCGCTAAAAGGAGTCAACATGAGCGCAAGAACTTTACTGAATGCCGCAAGCATCAACGGGGCAGCGATTGTCGCGGCATTGGTTTGGGCTGTAACCGGATCATTTCTGATCGGCCTGATTGCCTTCGCGTTTTGTGTCGGCACCGCCATCGTCGCCGAAGACATTAGGTTCAGTTCAAACAGGCGTCGTTGACGCCTCTAGGCTTCTGCACCGGCCTCAGGCCGGAATCGGAAGCCTTTTTTTTAGATATTGCTGATTTCGTGCAAGGTCGACTGCCCGCCTGACATATTGGCAAACAACTAAAATCTGAAATTTAAATATTGCGGTTAATCTCTGCCAACAGGCATTACTCAGGGTGATACCAGTCTACCGTTCGGCTTTCTCCAAATCCTTGCTGGGATCATGCGCCAGATTCGCCTGCAGGAACTGCTTCGTCTCAGGAATAGCCATCCGGAAATCCGTGATTTGTTCCACCTGGACCTTCCAGCCTGAACCGGAGCAATCCAACAGATGGCCGCCATGCTTTCGGTCAGTGCTGATGAAGTGGAGGTGGTATCCAGGTATTCCGAGGTTCTTTGCGTATGATGGCGTCCAAAAACTTACCAATGTGCCTTCCAATGCCGTGTAAGTAAACTCAGCCTGATTGGCTGCTGATTCAACCAGCCGCTCATGCCCTGTGGCTTTGCATACAGCTCGCATTTTCACTTGGTCGAACCGTCCGTCGATCCTGAATGCAAAAAACAGGTTTTCAGTGCCGCGTAATCCATCCAAGAGAGAAGTCAGCTCCTGGACTGAATTGATCGCCGGTACTTGGAGTTGCCTTTGCGGTTGGAAATGCGTCACGACGGCATAAGGCACCTTGCCGCCAGAATCAGCTTCGGTCACGGTTCCATCACTTCGAGCCTGGTAGCATTTCCCATCGAGCACAATCATTTCGCCGTCCAGGGAATCAAAGGTTCCCAAACCGAAATCACCATGCTTGAGGAGCGTCCCAACCGAGACAGCCCCTTTGTAAACCCCTTCGACCAATGCTCCTGCTGTTGAAATCTGAAAGAGTGTCGCATGGTCGAGTTGCAGCATGTCAGCCAAAGCTTGAGTGACCAAATGATCAAGACTTTCCTTGTTCGATTGGGATTTGGCTTTTAAAGCTTCCAGCACGGACTGGGGAATATCGCATGTGAGTGAAGGCAAGCTGTTGACTCCTTCAAGCAAAGGTTGAAAAGCTTGTTGCCAAGCTCCAAGACCCAAAACCAGTTATTGGCTGCAGTGAACTCTCTGGGTTGTATTGTTGCAAACCGTTGAAGTCTTGACCTTGTTGAACTGCCTCCGGTAACCAGCTTGGGCCCTTACTGCAATGGTTTTTATCAAGGTCCGTGAGAGGTTGAACGAAGCTTGGCGGTAGGTTCTTGCCTAAATGCACTGGCGACATCAGTGCCAGCCCCGCGATTGTTGGCTTTTGAAAGCCGATATCGCGGGTGAGGCACAAGGTCTCGCCCGGCCTGATGGGTCGCCACCCAAGCGAAGAGCTTTCAGGAAGCAGTCTGGGCGTTTAGGGCGAAACCTTGAATTGGGCGTCAGACGGCAACTGCGTAAGTCCTGTATTAGACAATTTTATAGAAATTAGACTTAGGGCGGCCGGGCTTCCAAAGCCCGGACTTTGCGCCAATCAAAGGCCGATCTATCGCCATAGGCGAAATTTGACGCCAATACGGGCGTGGCAAGCCGGGGTTTGATCAAAGTCATTGGGTTATCGATCGTTTTGATTGCAAGTTTCGCTGGCACAAGCAATCTTTTCAGCCAATTGACTCTGCCAGGCTGCACCACGCGCTGAAGCGCAAAGACAGCCTGAGAGGCCCGTCAAGCCATCGCTCGAGGCTAAAGGAAGAAATGGGCATTGCGTGCCGGGTGGCCGCACTCTGTTTCCACTGCTAACGGAAAATTGGTCCAAATTCTTGCTGGTCTCGGCGGTCTCCTGGACCACGACTGGCACGACCGGACCTCAAAGTCGCGGCTATAAAACCGCCAGCACTCAAAAACCTGCTCAACCGGCTGATTTGGCTCGAGCACGATCATTACATACGCAGTTAGGTTGCTCAGAACGTGTCGCACTTCGCTGTCGTACTCGGAATCCTCAGAGCCGAACAACTCGCCCAAAGTTCTGTACGGCAAATCTCTGGCTCTTGGCGTGATCACAATCATGACATCGTGCTTGTCGAATTCTTTAAGAATATTCAGCGGATCTCTGGTCAACACCGTGACGCCGCGTAAACGCTTGTGAAATTCAGGCAGCTTGTCCACTGTGGCCAAGAACGAAGAAGCTGACTCGGTCATATGACGGCGCGTGCGCATTTTGCTGAATGTGCCGAATTTGTTTGGATCTTTGAGTGTGCCTTGACGGTTCATGACAAAGAAGGCCCAAGCGCGCTTTACACTATCACGTTCCAGTCCGGGAACAGCCAACATGTTCTTTGCTTCGTTGAAAGCACGTTCGCAAAACGGCGTGGACTGACAAAGCCTAACGAAACGTTGGAAGTCCTCTTCGTCACGAATGACACGCCAGAAATCACCGAGCAAGCCGCCAGTGTCATTTACGACCTCTGCCGCTGGAGGGTCATCCACAGCAAAGAGCAAGGAGCCGGAGTAAAACAGCGGCTCGACACGCATTGTGTGCGTCGGCAGTGTCGCAGCTAAATGCGCTGGCAGTACTACTTCGACACGTTTTCCGCGCAAAGGCGATAATATTGGGTTTGGCATCGTGCCTTTACCTCAATTGAGGCTTGAAATTGCTGTTTGGCCTAATTTCGTTGTAAAAATTCAGCGCACCGAACTAATCATAACTCAAATTCCGGAATTTAAACATAGAACCACAGCTCAGCTTTGCCATTTTCGGTTGAACAAATCAGCCGATTTTCCCATGCGCTAGGTGTTGTCAGTCCGCTCAACTGCTCCCGTATGTGTGCAGTAGGCATCAACTTACTAGCAACCATGTTCCTGTAATCGGCATTCATTCCACCACCAGGCACCACTAGCTCGCCGCCAAGTACGAGAAGGCGTTTGCTTGTCAGGGGCTCTCGATGCCACAACGAGTCTGGTTTAAGATGTGCCGTTAGCTTTTTAGTTGTATGGCAACAACTGGGTTTTTCCTAGGCTGCCGATTGACTGCAACCAGTCCAGCTTTTTCGAGTGAATCTAGACCGGCATACTTGGATTTGCGACATACTCCAAACCTGCGCAATATAGCACTTGTTAGGCATACCTCGTGGGAACGTTTCCGTCCCGCTTCAAACCATAGGGCCAACCCTACAGCTAAAGCGGATTTTCCTCGAATACCGGCGGCGGCAGACAGCCATGCGAGTGGGATTGGGCCTTTCAAAAACTCCCCACATATCTTTGTCCTAGGAGGTGTTTTTGTATCTTTGCCCGGTGTGGGAGTTAGCCTTGTTGTTAGGCTAACTCCCACACGAGTCACTCTCAGTTTGTCGAGGTTTTCAAGGAACCAATTGTGGCTATTCACCAGGCAAACCTCCGCAGAGTTCAACGACAGTTTGCCACATGACTTTTCCACGATTGTCCCTGTAGCGGTCAGGTGAACGGACTATTTTTGCATCGGTACGGAGCTGGAAACCATCGAGGACAATTTCACCCGCTTCCTGCATCACTTTTTGGGTTGCCTCCACCGCTAAGTCGATCTCGCCTGCGGGAGCTTCGATAAGCAGGGCATCGTGCACCGGGCAGCACAGTCCGATACCGCGCTCGGTCGCCAAACAGCACGCCAGCCGCATCATTTCCGCCCCATTACCTTGCATGGGAAAATTCCGCAATGACCGGGGGTTCGGCTGGTCACCGACGTGGACAGTCCAGCCGAAGACGGTGCGTAGGCGACCGGAGAGAATTGCTTCATCCTGAACTGAGTCCGACCAACGCCAGAACTGCTGAAAGGTTGCCTTATGCATCCGCAGAAGCTCGCGGCCCCGAGCGAGAGGAACATTCAGTTTCCGTGCCAAACCTTCAGCAGACAGCCCGTAAAGTACTCCCAGTGCTACCGTCTTAAACCGCTCACGCTCTGCGGCATGAGTGTCCTTTGTGGCGTTCGGTGGCACCGCACCGGCCATTTGTGCGAACGCCAAGTAGAAGTCGTGAGACATGTAGGCGTCTTGCATCTTCTTGTCGCCGGACATCGCGGCGGCAATGGCTAGTTCCTGCTGTGACCAGTCAATGTAGGCTAATGCCGTCCCCGGATCAGGGCGGATCAATGACCGAAGCCACGCCGACGGACCGAAGATGAATTTGCTGTTGCTAGGCTGGTTCCGGCCTGTCTTCGAGCCGAATGCTGAAAGCATGCAGCGGTTGCGACCGTCCGTCCCGACCGCCAGTTCGTTGAGCCGTAACTTGGCTAGCGTCGTCCGTAACTCCCGCACTGGAGCGACAGAAGGATAGGTGCGAGCCATTTCCCTGAATGTGTCGTCGTCCAAGGCTAAGTCGCCGGATGGGAGCCTAGGCCACGGAATGTTGTTCGCCGCGAGCCAATCCGCCCAGCGGTCGGACTTGAATGTTCGACCGTCGTAGATCCCGTAGGTTTTGTCGATGCGCTCGATCAGCCGGTCTTGCACGATCTGCCAGTTAGAGCGAAACAGACCCAACGCCTCAGCATCGATGGGCACTCCGCGCCATTCCATACGGGCTATCGCCGCCATGTAACGCCCCCGCAGAAGCGCCCTTGGAAGGTCGATCTCGGCGATCATGGCGGGGAGCAACTTCGCCAACGCGTCCACGTCCGTCTGGCAGTAGTCGAGGATCGCCTGGCGTTCATCGGGGGTGAACGGCTCGCCCCGGAGGACCAGCGTGCGCATCATGTCCTTATCGGCGGCGGCTATGCTGTCGAAACCGAAGAAGGAAAGTGCCCCCAAAAGTCCGCTGCCGCACGGTGTTTTCAAGCCTGACCTACGACGCTTAAACTCGCAGTATAGATCAAGGACGCGTGCAGGCATGGGCCAACCAAGCGCTTGAAAGCAGCCCAACTCGGCGGAAGCGTAGTATGCCACGAATAGGTTCGCTGCGTCGGTCGGGAACGGCGGTTTTCGCATCGCCCGAAGTTCATCGAGCCAGTACCGGAAGGTGCGGCCAGAACGGAGTTCGCGCACAACCAGGCAGACCGGCGATGGACGTTCGCCTGGCTGGGCATTGAACTCGAAGTCAACAAATCGGACCTCATCAAAGAAATTCATTGTGTTCATGTTCATACCTCCCCCCGCAGTCGTCGTAGAACAGGGTGGCTGATTGAGTCGATGTAGCGGTCACGGAAGGCGATTTTCAGGATTTCCCCGAAAGGCACCGTCGGCCACTCGGGTTCAGCGAGGGCTCCTGAAGCTCCGTAAACTTCATATGCGCCGAGACTCATGTTTGCTTGGACACGGACCCAGCCTGAGCAGGCGAAATTGACAGCTTCGGTGGCCGATTTGCTCCAGTTATCTTGACGACCGTCTGAATTAGGTAGACGAATTGGCCAAATGAACAGTGTCCCACCGGTGTTAATGGCCGTAACGAGTGCCCGAGGGCTGAAAGTGCTTTCCCCGGCAAGGTCTGCCCAAAGGTCGGGAGCCACTAGGTAGGTTTCATTATCCTCCTTCAGTTCCAGGACATTCGTCTCAAGCCGATAACCTGCATCGAGGTGGCAGCGTACAAACCACTCCTTGGATGGCTTGCGAACTGGGATAGTCGTTATCAGTTTTTTAACGGCGGAGCCTGCGCCCAAATTTGGAGATAGACGCAACTTGGTTGGGTCGAATGGATCTGGAGCTGTATCAGGGGAAGCCTGATTGCTAGGCACTGTTTGAGTCTTCGGAATGGTTAAATCGCTTTGTGAATGCTCGTTCATTGTTGGGTCCTTCAGTAACTTGGGTTAAACCTGGCGATGATGCCGTACCCGTTGTTGAATAAGCAGGGGTTTTCGGCGGATATCGGACCATGTCCTGAATAGGGACATGATTTGTTCTGGAATGGGACATACGGTCCCTATCCTTCTTCTCTGCTAAAGAGAGAATCATGCGCCCTATTGTGGGCAGGGGTTTGATGGGTGATTTTCTGTTTGTGGAAATGGTGGTTTCGCTTTATTACCCTGGAAGCCAACAGTACGGACACCTAATCCGGCAAGTTCGACCAGCGAGGCGGCGAGTTTATCCTTAACCAACTCGGATTCCTGTGGGTGTCTCCCCCCCGAAATAAATGATGCGAAAGCATCAGGGGTTATTAGGGTTCGACCGCCTAACTGAATGCTTTGGAGTTTTCGACCTTTGACGCCGTCCGTCACCCAGCGCTTAACTGTGGACCAATTAACCCCGCAGTGCTGGGCAACTTGGTTCAATGTCATCGACCCGTGGATTCGCTCCATGTCTCTTCTCCGCGAGCGCCCCCCGTCTTCGCCAACCCTGTGCCGGGAAAGCGGCGGTCGCAACATCGGCGATTCAAAAGGAAAGGGGGTTGCCGTAGGTTTGCAGCAGGTTTGCAATTTTGAAGGAAAATTGACGCAAAGTGTTCAATTATAGTGATTTACGGCAAATTTTTTATTTGAAAAAAATAACTAAAAAAATGTTTCGGGCGGTTTTCTACGAAGTTCGATGCTCATCAACACGTCGGCCCTACCTAGCTCGAGGCATGGGTCTTGATGGACGTTGACTACTTAAAGGTTTCGGTTTTCGATCAAGACAGGAAGTTTGACAGATAGGCAAATGTCGGGTCGAACCGCGCATCGATCGGGCCCCAATTCAGGCTGTAACGCGCTAGGTTGTCGGATCCTGTCGACCTTATCATCAGTTGGGCTTTATTTTTTATATTTAGGATTTTACTAAGGTCATTTAGTAGTTTTGTTATTTCGGAACTGATATTATCGCTCGCTTTTTGGGAAAGTCCGCCATCACCATCCCGCCAATTTTCATTTAAGATGGAAAAATCTTCTGCTGAGACAGGGTGATCTGCCAATATCAACATCAGCAGCATGGTTTGGTGGAGCGGTCGCAATTCGTAAAGAACCTTTCCGTAAATCTCTATGCCTGCTTTTGTGACATTCTTGTAATCGTCAAAAGTAGTCGGCTTATACTTGTATTTATGGCGGAGGCTTGGTAAGAGATCATCTTTAATTTTTTTGAGTAGTTTGGACAGCGTTTTGCATAAGGTGAAGGCGTCGCCGCAGATGGACTTGCTGTCCTTATAGATAAAGGCAGGAGGGAATTTGTTAACTGAGGGTCGGATCTTGGAGCAGTTGTAAAGGGCATTTGTGAATATCGGTATTAATTTCGTAGAAAAGTGGGCTATGCGATCAAGGTCGCTCAAAAAGTTTGGTGTCCAGACTATTTCTCCCAAGGTTTTCCCCAGACTGTAAAAGGGGTCTATCTGGCCATCGTTGAGCAGCAGGCATTGGCAAACGGAACGTTTTAAATCCCCCAGATATTGCTGAGTAAGGGCAGAATAAAGTTGACCGAATGCTTGGGTATCGCCTGTGTCATGGGCGATTTCAGTGATATGGTCGTACATTTGCGCAGCCTGGTGGTGGCTAAATATTGGAGGGAATTGGTCAACTGCATCAACTGAATCTGGTGATAATGGCGGTGTAGTAGCGATATCCGATTGACTAGGTTCCGTAGGTGAATTCCCAAGGCTTTCTTGTGAGCTCTCCGGTCCTCCTAAGAAAAAGTTGGCTACTTTCAACTGGCACCTACGGCAAGCGGCGACGGTCTTTGCTGTCTCCTGCTTCCTTGAGTTGTTTTTCGATTGGTCGCTGTAGTCTTCCAGGTACCGCAGAATGCAATTGAATTTTCGATTTAGGTAGTGAATGTCAATCTTCCACCCAAAGTCTTCATTTTGCATTAGCTCAATGGAATCAGTGGCCTGGGTGAAAAAGGCTGGTTCCAACTCGCTGAGAGTGTAGCCAATCTGGAAATTAAGATACTCGAATGGGAGAATAAGGTTTTCCATGTAAATCCTTAGCGCTTGATCTCACCCGCATTGGGCCATGATGTCTACCAACATCGCGTGGTTTTTTTCCGCGTAAATTTCAACGATGTCTGTTCTAGCATGGCCGAGCCCCAGTTGTGCCGCTTCGACGCCAAATTGTTTGCGCAAACGTGTCGCGAATGTGTGTCTTAACTGGTAAGGGTGCCACGAAGGGATAATCTCTTCCGTCTGGAGCTTGACTCTTTCCCGGTTGATTTTCGCGATGCCATATTTGATTGACCTTCGATAGCTGTCGATATCGTACTGGTGGCCCGGCGCTTTTTTCGGCTTCTTTCTTGCGGTGATACTTTTCCGTTGGGTTCGTCGCTTCAACTCGCACAGGTAGACCTTGGTTTTGCGGTTTCGGAGGAGGAAGCGTTGCTCATCTCTCCATGCCTCAGCCTCAGCCGGGGAGAACAAGTAAGACTCGAGATTTCGGTCCAGGAATGGTTTCAATATTTGTTGGGCTTTAGGGCCCAGTGGGACAACTCGCTTGTGCCCGCGCCAACTGTTCTTGTGGGCAGGGATTGAATAACTCCAGATCAATTCGGATTGGTCGATATCGATAGGCCGCATCCCCAAAACCTCGCTGGGGCGCATACCGGTGAGAAGTTGGATTTGAATGATTGCTGCTACTTGTGGCGAGACTGCGCTGATTACCGGTTCTACATGCTTCAGTTCGACCGGTTTGACCGGCTCTGATTCCCGGGCTTCTGTTCTGCCGCGCTTCAGTCCAGGAACCGCTTGTAATCCGTGATGAACCGAAGGGTGCGCCAGTTCTTCTGAAACTGCCCATTTGAAAATTCGTTTTACTCGCCCGGTGCGCCGGTTCACTTCATTGCGACAGTATCCCTTTTGGACGAGATGCTGTTGGAAGGATTTCAGTTTTAGTGGACCGAATTCGTCAACAGGCACATGGCCGAACAGCTCGGTGACCGGCCCAGCCACATCCAACATGGCGCGATACTCTTTGCCAGCTTTCGGTCCATGTGAGTAGTACACGCGCGCGTACCGCAAATAGGCAACCAGCAGCTCGGAGACAAGAAGTATTGGGTTTTTCGCCGTGTTGGTTGGCTCAACTTGGCTGGGAGGGCAAGCGAACCCATGGCGGGAGAGTTCCGCGATCAGTAATGCGTATTTTCTGTGGCTTTCCGGGGAATTGAATTTGCCGAGATAATGGCTTTGACCCCGAATGATTACCCGGGCTTGGCCGCTTGCCTTATGAAGCTTGTACGAGGGAATAGATTTTCGAGACATCGAGCCGACCTTCAAGGAGGTGCAGTCGGAAGTGGTAGAACTACCACTTTGGACCACCTTTCCGGTCGCTCTGTTGGGAGGCCCCAACAGGTTCGTAATCCTTTACGAGACTGGGTTTAAAGAAACTGCACCCAGTAGGATTCGAACCTACAACCTTCGGTTCCGTAGACCGATGCTCTATCCAGTTGAGCTATGGGTGCATCCAACTCAAAGTTAGGGCCAAAAGACCCACTTGTCAAGCGGATGGAACTTGAGTCAAAAGGCAACAATCCTTCCTTTTTCCGGCTTTTTTGGTTGGTTGATGCCAAAAGCGTGAAGATTGGCCGTTTCGACGGTCGATCCGCCGCCGTTGCTGAATTCTGGGCCAAAACATCGTTCGACTGGTTTGCCCTTTTTCCCGTAGCGGGAATGCTTGGGCAAGACCCGCATTGGGTCTGATCATCAGGAGGATGACCCATATGCTCAGGCTGACCCGCTCACTGCCGGCCTTAGCCGCAATCGCGGCCCTTGCCGGTTTTTCCCATGCCCAAAATGGGGCGCCGATGCCCCGCCCCGGCGTTCCCATGGTGGCGCCCAACTCCCAGCCCAGCCCGAACGCCCCCGTTCGCCCGATGCCCGCACCAGGGATGAACGCCCCCGCTCCTGGCAATAACGGAGTGGCAAACGGCATCATTCCCGAACCGATGGCCATGGGCGCCGGCCAGTATGGGATGTCCTCCCCCTACGAGGCTTACCAGCCGAACCTTCCCAACTACGCCTGGCCCACTTACGCCCCTTACAACAACTACTCACGGGTGGCCTACCCCGAGTACTACCCCTACGACGCTTTCCCGTTCATCGGGCCTACCCATCCCTTCCCCAAAGTTCCCACCGGCTGGCGTTCGGTGAAGCTGGAGTGGAACGACGGGTTCTGGTACTTCAGCAAGCTTGGCACCAAGCACGACTACTGGCGCCTGCGCTTCTGGTGAGAATTGGCCGCTCCGCGGCCTGACAAGTCTGCGTCTGTGTTGGACGCGCGGCCTGGGAGGTTTCGAGGGCCTTCCAGGCCGATACCATTTGGTCACCGTTTATTCCGGGTCCTTCGCGGGGCACCCAAATGGGCTTCCAATTCCAGCACAGTACCCAGATTTTCCACCCGTGTCCCGGCCACCGCCAGGCACTGCATTTCACGCAATTCGTCAATGTCCTTGCGCCTCAGAATGTTCCCCCCGGTTGCATCCTGGCTGTAGGCCGCCAAAATCAGGCGTCGCTCGTCCAAAAGGAAGCAGGGTACAAGGCCCAGACCCGGCAACGCCACTGCCGGATGTTCGTGCCCGTGCACCACAGGGCCTGGCGTTCCGGGGTACTCATGGCAGATCGCGTGTCGACCCACCAGAAATCCCTCGGGTAGCAAGGGTAGTGGCCAGCGGCTTTTGCCACCATCGTGGTTGCCCCGGACCAAACCCTCCAACCGTATCCCGGACCTGCTGAACCATTCGGCCAAAGCGGACAACAGGTCCGGCCTGGCCTTTTCCACCAAATCGCCGGCGATCACCAGGCGATTCGGTTTTTCCCGCGACCATACCGCCAGCAACGATCCCAGTTCATCTTCCAGCGATGGTATGGGTACCGCGTCGCCACGCAGTGTCCTTTCCCGGCCGTAACCCACATGGAGGTCGGCGGCAATCAGGGTGCCGGTGGGTAGATGCATTGCCACCCGCTCAGGAAGCAGCTTCCATTCACCCAGTTCCACACTTTTAGGGGAATCGATCGCCATGCTGGTTCAACCACCCGCCTGGCGAATTCTTTCGCCGAACAGTTGCAACCGTTCCTCCGGACTGCCAGCCGGAATCGCTGGCATTGTGGCTTTTTGCAGCCAGTGGCGCGCGAAGGGACTGGGTTGGTTGAGGAACCTGACCCGCACCGGCAGGGTGCTTGCCTTTGCCAGCCACCTCAGTGCCGTGGGACAATCGCAAAAAACTTCCTGGGTTTCCCGCATGGCCTGAACCAGAAGGGGGAATTCCGGATCCAGCCTGCGCACCTGGGAAAAAAGCCTGCGGGCCCCCCAGGTGTTTCCACCTACTTGGATCCGTTTTTTTGCCCCCTTGGCTTGCCCGTGCCTGGTGGTGGGGGGCAGCATCAATCCGCTGCGCGCCAGTTCCTGGAATCGCCGGCGCACCAGATCCGAGTCCACAAAGGCGGCCGCGAAATCTTCCGCCGCTCTTTCCGGTGCCAATAATTCCCGTATCCATTCGGCTGGTTTTTTAGGTATCTGCCTCGGGTGGAATGAAAAACCAAGGTCACCCGCGATCCCCGGCTCATGAAAATCTGGCGCGCTTTGGCGGCCAAGTCTTGCCCCGAGAATCCTGGCAACCGCGTCATTGGCCGATCGGGGCAGGGGAGTGTGCACACAAACCACCGGGCCGAGATCTTCCGGGTGGATTTCCACCAGGACAAACTCATCGGTGGGGATCTGGCTGACAGCCTCCTGCTGGTTGAAATGCGCGACCAGCCGCTTGCTTTCCCTTTCCCCCAGTCCGTGATGGTTGCGCAGGTGGTCGAAAAGTGCCCCTTCCGGCTCGCGCAGCAGTCTTGCCGCCTCCCCGTGGAGCCGGTGCAACCTTTCGGCCAGCAACGGGGATAGCGGCAGAAAGGAACCGCCCCAGCGCGGTGAGCCTGCCGGTCCCCGGTTTTCCTCCACTTCCAGCGCCTCCCCCTCGGTACGAAGCACCTGGAGGGGGCGCCCTTCCAGCAGAAAACGATCGCCGGGCCGCAATTGGTCTGCGAATCCCGGATCCACTTCCCCCAATTTCCTGAACCCGTCCGATTGGACCAGGTGAACGGGCCTGGTTTCCGCCGTGGTGATGGTTCCAAGCCATCCGCGCAGCAGGAATTTCAGCCTCCCTTGGGCGGGAATCAGCCCGCGGTCGGTCTGGATCAATCGGGGAGCCAATCTTTTTTCTCCGCCAAGGTAGCCTTGGAGGTAGTCCAGACACCGGTGGAATTGCCGGGTGGTCAGCCTGGAATAAATCGCGCTGCGGCGGGCCATGCTCAGGAAACGGGTCGGGTCCAAGGGCCCGCAGCAGGCCTCCGAGACCAGATGCTGGCACAGGGCATCCTCAGCGGGTGGCGCCAGGCGCAACGGCTCGAGCAGTTGGTTCCGTCCAGCCGTGCAGGTCACCGTGGCTTGAAGCAACTCACCCTCGGTCCCCACCAGCACAAGGCCCCGGCGGGTCGCCTCGGGGCCCCTGCCCGAACGGCCAACCCGCTGGAGCAACCGGACTGATTCTCCGGGCGATTGAACCAGCGTCACCAGGCCGACCGAACCGATATCGATCCCCAGCTCGAGGCTGGAGGAAGCGACAACCACGCGGAAGTCGCCTTTGGCCATCCCTTTTTCAGTGGTTCGCCGATGATCGCGGGCAAGCGAGCCGTGGTGGATGCCGATCTGGCTGGCTAATGCGGGCCTCAGATCCCTCAGCCGGCTTGCCAGGCGCTCCGCGGTAGCCCGGGTTCGGGTGAACAGCAGCACTGTGGGGTGTATGGCCAGCTCCCTGTCCAACCGGTTGGCCAAGGCCTCGCCCTGGCCTCCAATTCCGGCCAGGGGCATCCATTCGATGTCGAGGCGCGGGGGTGTGCCGTCGTTCACCGCGTGCGCCTCGAAGGGGCGCCCTTTGCCCGCCAGGAATCGGCCCGCCACCCCGTGGGGCCGGCAGGTGGCGGACAGGCCGTATCGGTCGAGCCTGTTTCCGGTGATCTCCTGCAGCCGTTCCAAGGAGAGCGAAAGGTCGGCCCCGCGCCTGCAGCTCGCGAGTGCGTGCACCTCATCCACAACCACCATCCTGGTGTTTGCCAGCAGGGCGCGAATGGCCGGCTGGCAAAGCCAGATGGCCAATGATTCCGGGGTGACGATCCAAAGCGACGGCGGGGTTTTGAGGTCCCGCCGCCGTATACCGGCAGGGGTGTCCGCGCTTCGGGAGCTGACCGTGAAATGCTGAAGTTCGGACACATCCTCGGCCAGGGCGCTCACCTGCTCGGGGATCCTTCGCGCCAGGTCGGAGCATAGCGCCCGCAAGGGGGATATCCACAGGGCGAATGGCCCGGTTTCAGTCTTGTCCGCATCCCGGTCCCGTGCCAGCCACCTGGTCAGGACTGGCAAGAGGGCAGCCCATGTTTTCCCGGTCCCGGTCGGGGCCACTAGCAATTGTGCCGGGGTGCCTGGAGATGGCTGGATCGACCATGCTTTGTGCTGGATGGTGGTGGTCTGGCCAATCCTCCGGGCAAAAGCCAGCTTCAGCCGGTCCAGCCAAAAAGCCATCCCCGCGGGGACCATCGCCTCAAAGGGCTCGCCTGACCTTTTCCGGTTCATGCCTTCAGCATAGGTGCGTTCAGGGTTTTTGGATTTTTTGGCCGACCGGGATGAAGCCCAATTGCTTGTCCAGCCACGGGAAGCTTTCCTCCCCGTGCACCTCGTGGCCACCAGCGAAAAAGGCGATGCTGGTCTTGGCTGGTTGCCTCAGGCGGGAATAGAAGCGGCGCACGCGTGCGAACTCCCAGGCGACCATCTCATCAATGCCCACACCGTCATCGTGGCCCCGTTCCACCAGGAAGGGACGGGGGGCAATCAGCCACGCCATCTCGGCGTAGTTATAGGTGTGGCCCAGGTTGAACTCCATCATCTCATATTCCCCGGTGTAGATGTAGCTGCCCGGGAAATCGTACGAGACATTTTTCCCCACCCACTCGTTGAAATCCCCGGAGCATACCGAAAGGCAGTAGCCCGGCAACACGGCGGGAACGCGCATGGCCGTTTTGCCTCCGTAGCTCAGGCCGTAGAACGCCACCTTGTCCCGGTCTGTCCAGGGTTGCTGTTTCAGCCAGTCAATGATCCGCTCGTGCTGGCGGATGATGAAGGAGAAGAGCGACAGTTTCAGCGGATTCGCCAGCCGTTGCAGGACCCGGAATTTGTCCTGGCCGATGTAGCAGTTTTGCGGCGCGAAAACGATATACCCGCGATCCGCCAGCGTGGCGCCGAACGAGTTGTAATAGGTCGTCTTTTTTTCCGGCTCGCACACATCGCTGGGACGGCCTTCCAGCCCATGCTGGCAGACAACCACCGGCCTTTTTTCACCCGGCTTCAAATCGTTGGGCAATAGCAGGATGCCGTAGGCGAAGACACCGGGTTCAAGGTCAAGGGTCACCTCGTGCCCCTTCCAGCGCTTGCCATCTTTCCAGGGGCGCGATTTCGGATTCATCGGCAGCGACGGTGCCGGCAGCATGCCAATCACTTCCTGGTGGAAATGGTCCCGCAGCTTGGCTGCTTCCTGGCCAAAGGATTCCGGTTTGGCTGGGTTGGCCTGGGCCCATAGCTTGGCCCGGGCTTTCTCGCTGTGCCGCCACAGGTTTTGGCAATGGCCGATCATTTGGTGCAACTGCCGCCCTTCTCGGGCACCGGTGTCGTACGGCCTTTTTTCGGCCGGGGGCGGTGCCACTGCCTGCGTGTGACTTTTTGTTTGCACCCCGCACGATTCGGCCAGAAACCTGGGGAGCACCTTCTCGCGGGCTTCCTTCCCTTCTTGGGCGGGATTGGATTTTTGATTGTCCTGAAGTACCGGCGATTTTTGCCTTTCAGGCCAGGCCCTGCCATCAATCCGGGCGTGTTCAGACTTGGCCTGTTCAAAGGCAATGGCGGATAGTTTGCCCGGAGCGCCTCCACCGCGATTGGGCACCTTGGCGGGTCCGGCCCATCCGGGGCTGGAGCAGGCCTCCAGCAAGGCGAACCGTGGAGCGATCAATTCCACCAGCTCCGCGTCGCCCACATGGTTCAGCAGGTCCCAGGTGTTCCGGTCGATCGGTTCCTCCCACATTTTTTCCCGCGGCCCGAAGGCATCCCGGGCCCAGCAACCCGCGATGCGGTCATCCAGCGCCGCGGCGGCCAAGGCAACCCTTCCGCCATCAGCTTGGCCGCAAACCAGAACCGGTTTGCTTTGCTTGGCGGTCAGCCAAGTCACCGCCGCCCGGGTCGATTCCACCTCCAGCCCCAAGGGGGTTCGCCCCATCTCGTACAGCATCCTGTACACAAATTCACGATGGGGTTGGTTGGTGAACCGATTGATCGACGGGTTGCCAGAGTAGGTGTGATCCCGGCCGATGAGGACCGGGACAATCACCAGACACCCATGACTTGCCATCTGCCACCCAAGCCCGTGCTCCTGTTTGCCGGTCATCAGTCCGGCAGCTTCCTCGGGTGATTGGCCAGCGAGGGGCCACAGCACACAGCCGGCCACCGGCGGGCCGGCGGGTTCCAGCAAAATCCCTTCCCATTTCAGGTCATCCAAAACATTCCAGGAAACCCGGCTGGCCCGGATTCCATCCTTTTCGGCGATTAATGGGGAACGGTCGGGGCCACCTGCCCAATCCATTTTGGTGCCGGTTGGCGTCTTCTCAGAAATTCCCAGGCTGGCGCGCAATTTGTTTCGCCGTTGCTGCCGCAAACTTTCCAGCGCCTGCGGTCCTTCCCGCCGGGCCTGTTCCGATGCGTTTAATCGGATTCCAGGAGCCTGCGCTGTTTTCTTCTCCAGGTGCGCCCGGATTCCCTCCACCATTTTGGCGGCCAAATCCCCCTCGGTCGTCAAGAGGCTTGTGCCCGGAAGGGGACCGGAGGGCGGTGCCTGGCAGCGGGCCTGTTTCGGCAAGCTGCCAACGACAATGCCGGCCAAAACGCCTACGATCAAGCAACTGGTCGATCGTTTGGGCAGAGGTTGTCTGGCGGCACTCATGTGGTATCCCTCGCGTCTATTGGGCCGACTGGAACCGGTCTCCAAGCCTACTGCCCCCCAGATGGAGCGCAAGCCCCCCGCTGAACCGATGGGTGCCGCGCCTGAGCAGGTGCCCGGCTGGAAGGTCGCCGCCGCCCTACTGATCCTGTATTCCTGCTGGAGCACCACCTACCTCGCCATTCGTATCGGGGTGAAGGACACGCCTCCGTTTTTGTTCGCCGGAACGCGGGTGACCCTGGCGGGTTTCTGCCTGCTGTCCATACTGGCCCTTTCGGGAGGTTGGCGCGCCGCCTGGATGAACCGCAGGGATCTGGCCTGGACCTGTCTGGTCGGTTTGTTCCTGTTTGTGGGCGGCAACGGCTTGGTCACGGTGGCCCAGCGCAGCATCGAGTCCGGCTTGGCGGCGTTGTTGATCGCTACCACCCCTCTGTGGATGGCGCTCCTCGAGGGCGTCTGGCCCGGCGGAGAAAGGCTGCACGCTGCCGGCTGGCTTGGTTTGGCTCTGGGAATGGCGGGGGTGGGCCTTCTTGCCCGCGGGCAGCAGGGGGAAGCCGCTGGCATGGCGCTTGTTCTCTGCAGCGCCTGCGCCTGGGGGATTGGTTCATTCATTCAGCGGAAATTGCGGCTGCAGGGATCGCCCTACCTGCACGCTGGATGGCAGATGGTGTTTGGCGGCTTGGCCACCACGCTGATCGGCTTGTTGATCGGGGAGCAATCCCGCGTGACGGCGGAGACGATCACGCCCCGGGCCGTGGCCGCCTTCTTTTACCTGCTGGTGGTGGGCTCCCTAATCGGGTTTGTGGCCTATATTTGGCTGCTTAAGCATGTGGGCACGGCTGTGGCTGGAACCTACGCCTATGTCAACCCGGTTCTGGCGGTAATCTTGGGGTCGGTGGTCGATGGCGAGCAGGTGACCCCGTTCATGCTGGCCGCGGTTCCGCTGGTCCTGTCGAGCGTCGCCTTGGTGCGGCGCAAGCCGGTTGCCCGGAAGCCAGACCGGTCCTAGAGTCCGGTGTGGCTTGGTTTCAGGTTCGGTTTGGGGTCAGTGCGGGGAGGATCACCATGAGCCCCGGTGGCTGGACCAAATGGTGGACGGCATTGATCATTTGCCCGATCTATTTCGGGTTGCTGGCCCTGTGCGTCATGTTCGCTGGGGATGATGACTCCATCCCGGCTTTTAAACGCAGAAGCGCCGACGACATCGGGTTTTTCAACCAGGTTGGATTGGCTGTGGCCAGGGCCGCCCACCCCACCGGGGCCCAGCCCGAGGTGGTTGGGATCGAACTGCTCGATGAGCCTGCCCAACCTTTGGCAAAAATGCTGGAAATGCATTTGAGATACCGGGGCAAACTGACGGGCAGGCGGTACCACGCGGTCGCGCGTTTGAAATTGGATTCCACCGATGACCAAGCTTGGCGGGCCTCGTCGGTGGATTACCGCGACGACAATCCCATTCCGCCCAATCGCCCGGCGCTGGATGCCTTGCTGCGCCAGTTGAACCGCTGACCTGGATTCAGGGTTTTCGCGCGGGCGTTTTTTTGCCTTCGGATTCCCTGATTTCCGCCCGGATGGCCTCGATCTTCCGGCCAATCTCCGCTTTTCGCCGTTTCAGCAAATCCAGCCGTTTGATACCCCGGTTCTTTTCCGGATGATCCGCGCCGGTGTCGATGACGGTCATCTCGTGTTCGAATTCCAGTTCCAGGAGCATCTCGCAAATCCGCTGGTAGTGGCTGACCAGCGCCTGCAACTCCACTACCCGCAAGTCGATGTCCGGTGGCAGGGAAGCGGTATGGTTTGACGCTGGCAGAACGACCTGCGATTCCGGAGCCCCAGTTGCCGGCGCTGGAATCGTGCCGGTTAACCGTTTGGATGGGTTGGCCCGTGGTGTTTCCTGATTGATTGCGAGCAGGGTGGTCAGTGCGATAAGCCAGCTCATGGCGGGCCTCCCTCAAGAAAAAAGGCGCCGGTCCCTACCTTGGGAAAACCGGCGCCCGACGCTTTTATCCGGCCGTTTTGTCAGGTGCTTGTGGGGGCATTGACCGTGACGGTGAAGGCCGTGTCCGCGGTATGACCGGCGCGGTCGGTCGCGCGCAGCACGATGACCGAGGTCCCGGTCTGTGTGGTGGAGTAGGCCAGCGTGAGGTTGTTGCCAACGATCGTAGGCGTGACCACATCGGGTTCGCTGTTCGAAACCACCGTGAAGGTGAGTTGCTCTCCCAGCGACACCACATTGACATCGTTGACCACATAGTAGTTGGCCAGCTTGGTGTCCGTGCTGGGCACGGGGGATGTCTTGGTGACATCCTGCAGCGGCACGTTTTGCAGGTCGCCGGTTGTGGCCGAGACGGTGTAGTTGGGCCCTGCGTTGATGGAATCCACACGGTCCATGCCGGTGCCGAGCACATTGGCGAACACCGTGAACCCGCCGTTCTGGTTGTCCAGGTTGAGCGAGTTGTTGGCCACATTGAAGAAGAATTCGCTTGTGGCGCTGTCGGGGTCGCCACCCACCTTCGCCATGGCCACGGTGGAACGGATGTTAGACCGCAGCGGGCTGTATTCGTTGACCACCGGCGGGTTGGTGGGGATATGGTTGAACCCGGTCACATTGCCTGCATCGTTGGTGGTGGGGACATATCCGCCACCCTGCACCACGAAGTCAGTCACCGACCTGTGCCAGATGGTGCCGTCATACTTGTTCGAATTCACATAACTCAGGTAGTTATTCACTGTCAGCGGAGCGGCCTGGTCAAGTAGTTCCATCAGGATGGTGCCATCCGAGGTCTTGACCTGCAGCAGCGTGTTCGACGCGTTCGGATCGGCGAAAACGGTTGCCAGGTCGATGGTCTTGTTGGCTGCCCCTTGGGTTACGGTTTCATTCGCGATCGGATTCACAACTTCCGGGTCCACATTGCCCCACGGATTATCGGGGCTGGGATTGTAGAAGAGGTTCGTGGGTTTGGGGCCGGGATTGGAGAAACTGGTAAAGACAAACAGGTTCTTGTTCAGCACGGTGTCATAGATGTGGGTTTGCCCTTGGCTGGAGCCGGCAGGCGAGAACATCACCTGCTGGCGGGGTGGTTGCAGCCCCAATGAGGCGCTGAAACCGCCTGTGGCAACCGACACACCGCCCCGGTAGGCCGAGTCAAATGCCAGGAAGGTGGTGTGGGCGGTGGTTTGCAATCCCTTGAAAAGGCTCACCGTGGGCGTGCTGCCGGCCCCCTTGCCAACCACCACATCCTCCAGGTTGGAGTTGGAAAAGAACCCGGTGGCGATTGAAAGCCCGCCGGTGAACGATTGCTCAAAGGCGTAATAGCTGGCCAGGGGGGTGGTGCTGCTGGCGTTGCCAAAGATCACGATGGCCGGTGGGCCACCCGGCCCTGCCGCCACGATCAATTCGTCTGCCACATTGCCGTCAACATTCCCTAGGGCCACCTTCACGCCGCCGTTGAAGCCTGAGAAAGCGGTGATGCTCGTAAGCTGCGAGAAAGTGACGCTGGCGCCACTGACAGTGGGCTTGAAGATGGTCACCAGGCTGCCGCCCCCGGAACCCGACCCCACGGCCAGGTCGTTGACGCCGTTGCCGTCATAATCACCGATGGCCACCGAGGCTCCGTTCGCGGCGAAATTCAAAAACGGGTCGAAGCTGGCAAGCAAGCTGCCGTTCGCGCCGTTCCAAACCGTCACCGAGTCGTTACCCGCCCCCGCCCCGCAGGCGATGTCATCCACGCCGTCGCCGTTCAGGTCTCCGGCGGCGACATTCACACCGCCGCGAAACCTGGGGTCGAAGGCGAAGAAATTCAGGAGGGTGGTCCCGTCCTTGCCGCTGACAGCGGTGACCGTGGGCGCGCTGCCGGCCAGGGTAGCCACCACGGCATCGGTATACCCGTCGTTGTTGAAATCGCCGCTGGCGTTGGCCAGACCGCCGTTGAATCCCGACGGAACCCAGCGGTTTTCCAGACCCTCCAACCCAAGCCGAACCTTTCGGGAACGGTTGGCCCCGGTGTTGGCCCTTTTTTCAAGGCGGAACAAACCGGCAATCCAGCCTGCCAGGGACTTGTGGCGCATGATCTGGCCTCTCCTGCTGCATCCATCCGGGTGGTGGCGGGGCCGAGTGGTTTCACCCCGGTGAAAGGATGCAAACCAAACGGAACACCAAAACCCTTTCCATTCTTCGGCAGGAGGTGCCCGGGCAGTTCACTACAACTGGCAGGTTCGGCAAAAACGGGCTAACCCGACCAACCGCCAAAGTTCAGGGTTCCCTATTAAGACGAGGGCGTGGTGCTGCCGGTTGGCCGGAAAAGGGCGTCTTCCAGCCGCACCGGAGCTGGCGAGCCTTTGGCGCCGAGCACCAAACCCAGAAAATCGCCAGTCCCGACCGGGGTGGGAAGCACAAACGGCTCACCGTGGGTAAACCCGCACTTGCTGCCGTGGTAGACGGCATGGCCGGTCATCATCCGTTCGATCCGCTCCAACCGGGGCCCGTCAAATTGGCTGCGGTAGGCCCGAACCGATTCGAGCTTCTGCTCCCAGGTGTCGCTGACATCCAAGACAAAACTGCCGGCCCAAGGGCGGTTTTCGGCATCAAACGGAAACGGCGCATAAACCAGGTGCTCCACCCGGAACGGTTTTGTCCCTTCAAATCGATCATCCCAGTGGGTGAGTTGTGAGCAAAATCTAGAGGCCTCAATCAAAAGCTGTGCCTGATAGTGGTCGGGCGATGCCCCAACGGTTCGGCCGGCAATTCCCAAAACCACCTTGGGCCGCAGTTTTCGGAACCAGGTTGCCAGTTGAAAACGATGCTCCGGGCAATCCATCAACACCCGGTTGGGCAGTCCGGCCTGAAAACGCAGGGAAACTCCCAGCGCCTCGGCTGCCAATCGGGCCTCACGCTCCCGCTGTTGGGGGGTGCCCCGGGGCGTCGGTTCCCCGTTGGTCAAATCCAGAATGGCTACCTTAGCCCCGGATTTTGCCAATTTTGCCAGGGTTCCGCCGCATAGAATTTCCAGGTCATCCGGGTGGGCCCCAACGGCGAGAACATCGACTGGTTTGTCCGGAACCGAGCTGATCTGGGCCATGGGTTGATCCTTGAGGGGCTGTAATGAGACAGCAAGGTGGTATTTCACCAATACTTAATGACCACCGGAGTTTAATGAGTCATGGTATTGAGTGGGCGGTTAACCATCCGTTCTGTCCTTTTCCGTTAGCCTTCCTTGTGATGTGCAGGGTGGGAGTCACCCCAACCGCCACTTTGGGACCTTGATTTCTGGCACGGAGTTGAATTGATGCGTGTACTGCTGGTGGAAGATCACAAACCGCTCCAGCGAAGCGTCCGTCAGGGCCTCGAGGAGGAGGGTTTCGCGGTCGATGTGGCCGGTGACGCCCATGAGGCGGACTACAAGGTTCGCACCGCCCAATACGACGCCATCCTGCTCGACCTGATGATCCCCCAGGGCGACGGCCTCTCCCTGCTGAAACAATGGCGCAAAGACGGCATCACCACCCATGTCATGGTGATCACCGCCAGGGGGGAGCTTGAAGACCGCGTCAAGGGATTGGACACAGGCGCCGACGATTACCTGGTTAAGCCGTTCGAGCTTTCCGAAATGTTCGCAAGGCTGCGCGCCCTGATCCGCCGTGGCCACCAGATGAAGGATCCCATCATCCGGGTCTTTGATCTCGAGATCGACACCGCCGCCCGCATGGTGAAACGCTCGGGCAAGGTGATCCACCTCACTCCCCGTGAATATTCCCTGCTGGAATTCTTGGCCTACCACCGGGGCCAGGTGGTCACCCGCACGATGATCTGGAACCATCTGTACGATGAGATGGACGAGGCCACATCCAATGTGGTGGATGTGTACATCCGTTACCTGCGCACCAAGATCGACAAAAATTTCCAACCCGCCCTCATTCTGACCCGTTGGGGCGAGGGGTATATGCTCAGGGGTGAGGACACCCCGCCGGAGGTCGGCAAGGTCCCATGAAGTCGCTCCGCCTGGTTCTGGCAGGCTGGTTGCTCGCCCTTCTGGCCGGTTTGCAGGCCGGGGTGGGTTTGCTGGCCTACTCAAACGCCAGGCAGGTGGTGCTGGAAAAGACCGCCACGGCCGAGGAGCTGGAGCGTAATCGTACAGAGGAGCGGAAAAACGAGGAGGCCGAGCGCCTCGACCGCCAGTTGCTGGACCAGGCCCTAACGCTTGCCCGACTGATGCAGGTCCATCTCGACTGGAGCCGCGTCCGGTACCGCGAGTTGAACACCCTCGGCGTGATCAGCCTGGCCACGGCCCCCAACGGCTTTGTCCTGTTCCCGGGTTGGTACACCACCCAGTTCCGCGGACCGCTCTACCAGGAAACCCTTCGGCAGGTCCCAGAGATCCGGTTTGACCGGGATGAGTTGACACAGCAGCTCAACGATGTCACCGAGTACTACCAGGTCGACACGGTTTGGGGCAGCACATACCGGTCCGAGTCGCTGTCCAAGGGGGGCATGGCGATCGACCTGCGATCCTTCGCTCCCGACAAGGTCCTTTATTTCGAATTCGGTGATTACGAGTTGCCGTCGGTCGGCAGTGTGGTTCGGCGGGTCCGGTTGAAGGCGCCTTCCAGCCGTCTGGTCCCCACGGGGCCAGGCTTCAATCCGTTTCCCGGGGGAGGAGGCAGGCGAGAGCGCGGCGGTGGCGGCAGGGGAACAAGTCCTTCCCCGCGTATTCCCGATGACGTTTCCATGCCCCTCAGGCCTTCCGTGTTCATTCAATGCGCCTACCCGGTTGAAATCAGGGAGAAGGCCCTGGCCCAATGGGATGAGAGGCTGGAGGAGACCCGGGCGACATTGTTGGCCCAAAGGGACGAAAGCCTCAGCCATTTGGCCTGGCAGTTGGGCCTGATCAGCACCATGACTTTCCTGCTGGGTTCCCTGGGCACAGGATTCCTCGTCCGCTGGGGCCTCAAGCCGCTGAGGAGGCTTTCCGAGGCGGTCAGCAGGGTCACCGAGCGGGATTTCCGTCTTCAGGTGGACAGGGGCCACTTGCCCGAAGAGTTGCAACCCATCGCCGGCCGGATCGATGGGATGCTCGGCCAGCTCGAGCGGGCCTTTCAGCGTGAAAAACAGGCCACTGCAGACATTTCCCACGAGTTGCGCACCCCTTTGGCGGGCATGATCACCACCCTGGAATTGGCCCTGCGGAAGCAACGCACCGAGCAGCAATACCGCGAATTCCTCACCGACTGCCGTGAATCGGCGGGGCACATGGCCCGCATTGTGGAAAAACTGTTGGCCTTGGCGCGTCTCGATGCAGGAACCGCCATGCTGCAGGTGCGTGATGTGGATCTGCACGAAATGGGCCAGCAATGCCTCGACACGGTCCGCCCGTTGGCGAACGCCCAGGGGATTGACCTGGTCCACGAGGGGGATGCCCCCTGTATGATCAGGACCGACCCCGACAAACTACGGGAGGCCTTGCAAAACCTGCTCCACAACGCCATCCAATACAACCGCAAAAATGGCAGGGTCACTCTCAGGCAGCGGGCCTTGGGGGGTGAGGTGATCGTGGAGGTGCAAGACACAGGCATCGGCATTCCCGCCGAGGCCCGCGAGATGATCTTCGAGCGTTTTTATCGGCATGATCCGGCCCGCAATACCGATGGTTCCAGCGCTGGTTTGGGCCTGGCCATCGTGCGCAGCTTCGTGTTGCTCATGGGTGGCGCGATCACGGTCGACAGCAAGGTGGGCGAGGGGACCATCTTCCGGATCCGCATGCCCCGCGAAAAAGCCGCCGGCGGCCCGTCGGCGACCCGGAATCTACCGGCCTTGGCCGGTTGACGGCTTGAATCACGGCTCTCATCCCGGGCTGGACCAAGCCTCCACGAACCAGAGTTCCTTGTCCAAAGTGGCCGAAAGCCCCGTCAACAGGTCGGCGGTGACGCCGTCATTCATTCCGGCCGCCCGGTCGATGCCAGCGCGTACCTCGTTGCCCATATGGGCCAGCCGCTCGGCCAGGGCCTTCAGGATGTCGTTTTGCAGGTAAATGTCGGGTAACTCCTCCATGCGGGTGGCCCTGGCAACGGCGCGGCAGGTTCCAACTGGCTGCCCGCCCAGCGCGGTCACCCGTTCCGCCACATCGTCGGCAGCGGCTCTCAGGGTGCCATCCAGCTTGTCCAGGTGCTCATGCAGGCTGAGAAACGACGGCCCGCGGACGATCCAGTGGCATGTTTTTACCTGGCTGGCCAGGTCCAGCAGATCCACCATCACCTGTTCCATCAGCACCGCGCTTCTGGCGCGCACGCTCTGTTCCATTCCATTCAGGGTGGCTTGCAGGGGTCGGTTCATGGCGAATCTCCTCGGGTGATCATCCCTCCATTTACGCCACCAACCCTGAAAAGGGCACGGGCCGGCGGGTCTAACCGCCGGCCCGTGCCCTTTTTGAAGGATTTGCCAGCAGCTTACCCCACAAAGGTTCCGCCGTAGTAGTTCAGGCCGGGTCCAGGGCCATAGGCGAAGAAGCTGTCAATCACCACCGCCTGGTTTTGCAGCGCCTTCTTGCCGTCAAACCGAACCACATTCGGGCCGGCACCCTGGCCTGGGCTGGTGATGATATCGTCAATCCCGTCAGCGTTGATGTCCTGTATGGTGGCAACCCTCACCCCACCACCGAAATTCGGAGCGTAGGCGTAGAAGCTGGCCTTCACCGACATGGTGCGGGAGTCAACCACCACCACATGCGGGGCCGCTGCGCTGGCGCCGGTGATGATCTCGGTGAACCCGTCCCCATCCAGGTCAGCCGCGGCGATGCTGGTTCCGCCACGGTACAAGGGCGAATAGGCATAGTAGCTTTGCAGCACAGCCCCGGTCTTGCCGTCAAAGGTCACGATATGGGGCGGTGCGCCGACAAGCGGGGCGGTGATGATGTCCATGGCCCCGTCGCCGTTCACTTCACCAGCCGCCACGCTGACACCACCTAGGAACGCGGTGGAGTAGGCGTACTGGCTGAACAGGGTGGAGGTCATGTCGCGCCCGCTGATGGCCACCACATGGGGTGGCATGCCCACGCTGCCAGGGGACGCGATCACATCACCGTAACCATCCCCATTGATGTCGCCAACGGCGATGCTCAGGGAACTGTTTAGGCCTGGCCCGAACGGATAGACCGCGCCCAGCGGGTTGAAATTGGACCCGTCATAGATCTGGACCTGGCCACCCAAGCGTGCGGAGTACAGCAGGTCCGCGACACCGTCGTTGTTCACATCGCCCTTGGCGACCGTGAAACCGTCGGTGTAATCCGAGCCAAAGGGCTGGAACACCGTCATCTGCTCATTGGTGACCCGGTTGAACATCTGCACAAAGGGCCCGGATTGCGGGGCGACCAGGTAGAAGTTCTCCTTCACCTGCTGGAAAGCGGATACCGAAGTGCTGCCCGAGGAAGCACCGTAATTGTTGTTGCCGGCGTATTTGGCCTCGTAAAGGTAGGTGCCCACCTGGTCCGGTGTGACCACGATGGTGGCGGTGTTGCCCTTGAGTGCCGCCATGCCGATCTTCACACCGTCCCGGTAGAAATCGACCGAGCCGGCCGGTTGCACCGCCGGGTCTTCGGCGCTGTTGGTCAGGGTGGCGGTCAAGGTGACCGGCGTCCCCACCTCAACCCGGGCCACACTGGGATTCAGGGTGAGTTGGGTCGCGGCCTTGCTGACATCCACCACTACTTCATTCGAGGTGGAGCCCTGGTAATTGGTCTGGTCGCCCGTGTACACGGCCACCACGCTTAGATTACCTGATTCCAGGCCGTAGGAGGTGTAGGTGACGGGGAGCGGATTGCCACTGGAATCCCAGGACAATGGGATACTTTGCACCAGGGTGCCGGCCGCGTAGAACTCAACCGAGCCGCCGGCATAAGCCGGGGGACCGTTGGGTGTGACGGTGGCGATGAATTCCACCGGGCTGCCATAAACTCCCGAAACCGGGTTTGCCGACAGGGTGGTGGTGGTGGCCCGTCCGACCAGGGTGAGCGTCTCATCCTTGGAGGTTTGGGTCACATAACTGCCACCATTGCGGTTGTAGACCGCCACAATGCTGTTGTCTCCAAGTGGCAGCATGGATGGATCCACTGTGACCGTGTAGGTCATGGTTTCGTCAGGATTTGGTGCCGGCGGGTTCACCGTGGCGATGGTCTGCGAACCATCGGCGGTTTGGAAGGTGACGGTTCCCGTGGGAACCCCGTTCGCGGATTGGTAACCCACCACCGCCGTGAAGGTCACAGGGGTGCCGC
>Ga0315906_10001161_pt1 | contig 39660 bp, 34 predicted proteins | sample LakEriMetagenome_4_FD_203526 | JGI IMG/M metagenome (GOLD analysis project Ga0315906, IMG submission 203526) | Freshwater fungal communities from buoy surface, Lake Erie, Ohio, United States - Buoy 2 MA122 | ecosystem: Environmental > Aquatic > Freshwater > Lake > Lake biofilm | place: USA... | reverse complement strand
CACCATGATTAGATAAAGCCACATAGTATTTATTTACATGATCGTGGCTATACGGAAAATCTGGGCTTTGGCTCATGGTTAGCTCGTTTTGACGAACAGTGCCACTATTACTATGCCCAAAGTTACAAGATATTATTAGACATGGGGTTGTGATTAATAAAAACAGTATCTTAAATAAATGCTTGAAGTATTTTTTTTCATTGGTTATTTTCAATTAGGTTCTTTCTTTTATATTCTGGATTTAGATAAATTGTAAATTTTTATGTATTGTAACAAAAAATAACTGCTTCAGTCAAAAATATTTTTATAAATATGATATAATTTGATACCTTAAAACAGTAAATTATGAAAGTATTTTGTGAATAAAAAAAGCACTTATGATGTTAAGAAGGTTTTAGTCCTTGATACCACTTTAAGAGAAGGGGAACAATCAGTAGGATTGTGTTTTTCTATTGCTGAAAAAATTGAGTTGGTTAATAGACTTAAAGATTTTGGGATAAAACTAATTGAGATAGGGCATCCTGGAATTTCTAAAAAAGAAGAACAAATCTGTAAAACAATTTGTGAATCATTTTCTGGAGTGGATTTTCTAGTTCATGCCCGTGCTTGTGAAGAAGACATTATTGCCGCAAAAAATTCAAATGCTCAGTGGGTGGGTATTTGGGCTTCTTATAATGATATTTCTTTAGCTAGCAAATTTAATAACAAATCACGCGAGTGGATAAAAACTCAGGTTTATGAAGCTGTAACTTTAGCTAAACAATTTGGTTTAAAAGTTCGTTTTACTATTGAGGATGCATCAAGAACAGATTTTAATCTAATTCATGAACTTGGGAGCATTGCCGTTAAAGCTAAAGCCGATAGAATTAGTTTAGCGGATACTGTTGGAGCTTGGCATCCTAAAGAATGTTACAAAGCTATAGAATTTGCAGTTAAAAGTTTTGATTGTGAGATTGAAGTCCATTTACATAATGATTTAGGATTAGCCAATGGCAATGCTATGGCAGCCATAGATGCAGGGGCTAGTGTTATTGATGCTTCTATTTTAGGGGTTGGGGAGCGGGCAGGAATTTGCGACCTATTTTCACTATGTGCAGCTTTAGAGCAGTTTTATGGAATAGAAGATTTTAATTTTAAATCTTCTTTACACCTGTCTCAATTTGTTTCACGAATAGGGGCTTTTACTCTTGAGCCACACCATCCAATTGTAGGGCAAGATGCATTTACTCATGCATCTAAGTATCACATTGATGCTATGGTTAATAATAACAATGCTTATGAATACTTAATCCCAGAAAATTTTGGCAGAAAAAGCTGTAACATTTTAAGTGCCTTAGATAGAAAACAGCAACAGCGATTTCTAAATACCTTATCTGTAAAAAAACCATTTATAAAGGGTGCTTCAGAATTATCCTATCATCGAGATGGTGTAGGTAAACGTTGGGTATTTATGGATAATCGTGTGGATGAGAGAAGCTCCGTTTATATAATTGAACGTATTTTTGATAAAGATTATACTAATGAGTATAAAGCTCATGTTGATAGTCATGCACATAATTGTGATAGTGTTTTTGTTTTTATGGGTAATAATGATGATGGGTCAGGCTTAAGTGCCACAGTTACCTTCACTTATGATGGCTATGATAAAACTGAAGTTGTGCATGCTCCAGCATCTATTTTAATTCCAGCGCGAGTATTGCATAGTTATGCTTATTTAAGTGGAACGGGTAGATTTTTAAATTTTGTGTTATCACCAAGCTATAATGAAAGCCTAGTAAGAAGTCATTGCCAATTATGATGTAGTTATGATGTGGTAATCTTTTACACTAACTGAGATTATAATTAATGAAGGTGAGTTTATGCAAGCACGTACTATGCTCAAGATTGCTCAAAAATATGAGAGCTTAACCCGATTTATCCCAGTTAAGTTTTTACCTTTTATCTATTCTAAAATGCGCCAGTATTTTATGGATAAATTTTATCGCCAACTTATTGCAAATACTTCGAGCATACCTTTAAATTATTCTGATTCGCGTATTTTGTGGGGTATAAAATTTGGTTCTGGTTTAATGAATGCCGCAGGAATATTTAAAAATGGAGAAGGCTACGATTTGGTAGCATTTCAGGGTGCTGGAGGTTATATTGGTGGCACAAGTACTACCAATCCACGGAGTGGAAATATAAAATGTGGTGTTAAACTCCCTTTTATTAGTTTGTCTAAATCAGATATTGCCGTTAATTTCTTAGGGTTACCCAATTTAGGCGATGAGATTTTGAGTAAAAAATTATTAACCACGAAAAAGGTAGATGGTTGCCCAATTGGGTGGAGTGTAATGCGTTCTCCAGATTATGAAGAAGCTAAATCTTTAGAATTATTAGTTCAAAGTTTATTTAAGTATCAGGATAATTTACAGATTGATTTTATTGAAATAAATGAGAGCTGCCCCAATGTAAAAACTGATTTTTCTAATTTAGATAGATGCTTAGAATATATAGCTCAAAATTTTTTAGTAAATCGTTCGCGTAGATTGCCAGTAATTATTAAATTATCTAATGATATTCATTTAGAATCAATCCCTTCTATATTAGACTTACTCTTTAAATATAGATTTGATGGGGTAAATTTAGGAAATACTTCTACTAACTATTCTGCTTTTCATAATAAAATTAATAACCCTCATGAAAAAAAACTATTTGATTATTTTACTACTACTTTTGGTGGTGGAGTTAGCGGTACAGTTTTAAAATCAAGTTCACTTGAGTTATGTAGCAAAGCGGTTAATTATCGAAATAAAATTAATCCTGATTATGAGTTTCATGTCATTAGAACTGGTGGTATAGATTCTATGGCTGATATTATTGCTTCAAATGCAGCTGGTATTTCTCTTAACCAGTGGTATACTGGTTATTTTAAGAATTATGCTAATTTTGGCAATTCTTTATATCAAAATTTATAATAAATTTTAATACTTCTTATAATATTCCATGCTAAAATCCACAAATAGGTATAATTTGTATTAAACTATAGGAGTATTACATGCAGAAAAAAATAATTCATCTGTCACTTTTAGCTATGTTTATAGGATTTGCAAATGCAACAGATATGACTACATCTATAACAACTGAAGGATCTAGCAGTATAATTAGTGGAATTAATCAAGATAATATGAATCGTTCTGTTAACCCAGCAAATGATTTTTATTCATATGTAAATGGCAAATGGTTAGAAACAGCAAAGATTCCAGAAGATAAGTCCTCTTGGGGAGCATTTTATGAATTACGTGAAAAGAGTATTAAACAATTATATGATTTAATTGTAAAACTAAATGCAAAATCTAATTTAAAAGTAGAAGAACAAAAAATATCTACGATGTATGCAAGTTATATGGATGAGACGCAATTAAATAAACTTGGTATAACGCCTTTAACTCCTATTTTTGCAAAAATAGATTCCATCAAAGATAAAAGTCAACTTCCAGAGCTAATTGCATATTTAAACCAAATTGGAGTTAATGCCCCTTACGATATTTCTATACACCAAGATGCAAAAGATTCTACTAAAATGATAGCAGATATCGGGCAAAGCGGCTTAGGGCTACCTGATCGTGATTATTATATGGATACAGCGGATAAAAATTTAGCCGTAATAAAAGATAAATACAAACACTATATTGAAGAAATGCTTACCTTATCTGGAGATAAAAGTGCAAAAATAGACGCGGTTAATATTCTTAATCTGGAGAGTCAGTTAGCTAATATTCAATGGACTAAAGTAGAAAATCGTGATCCAGTCAAAACATACAATAATGTAAAATTAACTCACTTAAATAAAATAATGCCACAATATAATTGGCAGCAATATTTAATGGCGGCTGGCTTAAAAAATAAATTAACGTATCTTATTATTAGCCAACCAAGTTATTTACAGAATTTAGATAAAATTATTCAAAAAACTCCCCTTACAGTATGGCAAAGCTATTTTAAATGGCAAGTATTAAATAATTATGCGTCATTATTATCTAGTAATTATGCAGTTAAAAGTTTTGCGTTTTATGGAACAACTTTACGTGGAATCCCGCAAAATTCACCACGATGGAAGCGTGGAATTGGTATAGTTGAGGGTACTTTAGGCTTTAGCTTAGGTAAACTATATGTTGAGGAATATTTTCCGCAAGCTAATAAAATAAAAATGCAGGCTTTGGTTAAAAATTTAATCACAGAATATAATCAAAGCATTAATTCATTAGATTGGATGGATGCTCATACTAAGCTTGAGGCTAAAAAGAAACTAGATACTATGATGCTTAAGATTGCTTATCCAGATAAATGGCGTGATTATTCTAAATTAGTAATAAAATCTGATGATTTATTGGGTAATGTAATAAGCTCAAGTATGTTTGAGTATCAACGCAGTATTAATAAATTAGGTAAGCCTGTTGAGCGTACTGAATGGGGGATGACCCCACAAACGGTTAATGCTTATTATAATCCAGAATTAAACGAAATTGTGTTCCCAGCAGCCATATTACAGCCACCATTTTTTAATGCAGATGCAGATGATGCAGTTAATTACGGTGGGATAGGTGCGGTTATTGGGCATGAGATTAGCCATGCTTTTGATGACCAAGGTAGCCAGTATGATGAAAAGGGAAATTTACGCAATTGGTGGACTCCCGCTGATCATAAAAAGTTTAAAGCTAAGACTACTCAATTAGTAAGTCAATATAATGCTTATAGTCCAGTAAAGGGATACCATATTAATGGAGAGCTTACCTTAGGTGAAAATATTGCTGATAATTCGGGTTTAGCTATTGCTTATAAGGCTTATCATTTATCTCTTAATGGAGAAAATGCACAAGTAATAGATGATATGACTGGTGATCAACGTTTTTATAGTGGTTGGGCGCAAGTATGGCGCAGTAAAACTCGTGAGGCACAAGAGATCATGAATCTAAAAACTGATCCGCACTCACCAGCTATGTTTAGATGTAATGGTGCTTTAAGTAATCAAGACGGGTTTTATAAAGCTTTTAATATAGAGTCTGGAGATAAGATGTATTTTGCACCTAGTCATAGAGTCACAATCTGGTAATGTGTTTATCATTGGGAGCATTGCAACACACTTGCCTGAGGCAATGCTCGGTAATCTCCATTTGCTAACTTTAACTTTATTTATTTACTAAATAGTTTTCAATTGCAAGATTTGCAAGCTTATCTACATATTCATTTCCTGCGTGGCCATTATGGCCACGTACCCATTGCCAATCAATTTTATGTCCTATGGTTAGATTATCTAGTTCTATCCACAGTTCAATATTTTTAACTTTTTTCCAGCCACGTTGTTTCCAGCCTTGTATCCATTCTGTAATACCTTTTTGTACATATTGTGAATCTGTATATATTACTACATCACAGATTTTTTTAAGACACTTTAGTGCTTCAATAACGGCTTTAAGCTCCATCTGATTATTAGTTGTATCTTTAACTACCCCCGAAATCTCTTTCTGGGTACCTTTGTATTCAAGGGTTGCAGCCCAAGAGCCTAATCCTGGGTTACCTTTGCATGCGCCATCTGTATGAATAATTACTTTTTGTTCTTGCATTTTATTATTTCTAAATTAGAGTTTGAATCTGTTTGGGTATTAAATGTGCTAAATTGTGGAGCTAGTTTTAGTTCTTTACGTTGGGGTTTTGCTTGTATTAAAATTGGGCTTGCTAGCTGTTTACTAGCTGAAATCGCATAGTTATTAGCAAAAGTTGGTAACCATCTGTCTCCAATATTATCCATAAAAGATAACCTAGATAAAACTTGCTGATTATTAAGTGGCAGACGATAGCTTAAAAATTTACCACCTTCAATATGAAAGTTTAAGGTATTTAATTGCTGTTTTAAAGTATTTAAACTAATTAAATTAGCTAGTTTAAGTGCTTCAGGTTTAAAAGCATTAAGCAAAGAATACTTATTAAAACTAGTAATAATTAATTTACCGTTAGGTATCAAGATACGATAGCATTCTTGAAGCAAGTGATCATAATTTGGCATAAACTCTAATACATGTGGGCAAATAATTAAGTCAATGCTATTAGTTTTAATTGGTAAAGATTCTAATTTGGTTTTTATATTATGGCTTAAGGTGTAAGAGCTGCTTATCTTGCTGGTTTGTAGGAAATTTATTTGTGGAAGCCCAATTTGAAGCGCATAATAGCCAAATACGCGTTGTACAATATTGTGGTAAAATATGCGTTCATGATGTAGCATATAATGCCCAAGTGGGCTTGATAAAAGCCATTCTTGTAGTTCATCCAATTGCTCCATACTTATAATACCTTAAACAAAATAGCCAACGTTTGATTATAGCATAAGTTATAGTTAGACTCAGTAAAATAAAAATAACAATTAGAAGACTTATATGCAAGAAAACTCAATAACTCCAACCATTTCATTATTAAAAACTCCTCCGCATTCGATTGAGGCAGAACAAATGCTACTAGCGTGTATTCTTTTGGATGAAAGTTCATATATTGATATTGCAGGCATTGTGCATGAGGGTAATTTTTATCGCAAAGAGCATCAAATAATTTTCCAGCATATCTATAAATTAAAAAATCAACATCGTAATATTGATGCTGTTACACTAAGTGCATCACTAGAACAAGAAAAACAGCTTGAATATATTGGTGGACATGAATACCTAAATAATTTAGTTGAAGCAACAAGTAGCTCAAGTAATATAAGAAGTTATGCAGAAATTATCCGCGAGTGTTATATTCTGCGTGAGTTAATGCGAGCTGGTACAGATATCTCTGATATTGCATATTCACCTAATGGGCGTGATATTGATATTATACTTGATGAAGCCGAGCAGAAGATTTTTAGTATTAAAGATTTAAATACTACTAATCGACAATTTGCGGATTTAAAAGAATTACTAAATAATGTAATTGAACGTGTAATTGAAATGTCGCAACGAGCTGATAAAACTGCGGTTACTGGGATAGCCACGCATTATTATGATTTAGATAAATATACCTCAGGTTTGCAACGTGGTGAGTTAATTATAATTGCTGGTCGTCCCGGTATGGGTAAGACGGCTTTTGCTCTAAATATTGCAGAAAATGTTGCCTTAAAAAATAAGTTACCCGTAGTGGTGTTTTCTTTAGAGATGACTGGGGAACAGCTAGTACAGCGTCTATTAAGTTCTTGTTCTAGAGTAGATCAAGGCTTAATCAAACGTGGGGATCTTACTCATGAAGATATGGATAATTTATATCTTGCAGTTGATGATCTTAGGACAGCACCAATACATATTGCAGAATCTCCAGGGATTAATGTAATTGATTTACGGGCAAGGGTTAGGCGTTTAAAAGATCAGATTGGGGATTTGGGTTTAATTGTAATTGATTATGTACAGATTATGTCTTCTTTGCGTGAGGGTAGAAACTCTAATAGAGCTCAGGAAGTTGCTGATATATCACGTTCTTTAAAAGCTTTAGCTTTAGAGTTGAATTTACCAGTTATCTTATTATCACAGTTAAACCGTGATGTGGAAAACCGCCAAGATAAGCGCCCAAATATTGCAGATTTGAGAGAATCTGGAGCCTTAGAGCAAGATGCGGATATTATTTTATTGTTATATCGTGATGATTATTATGATTCAGAAAGTAAAGATAAAGGAATAGCGGAGGTTAATATTGCCAAAAATCGTAGTGGTTCAACAGGTGTGATAAAATTATCCTTTGTAGGAAAATATACTAGATTTGAAAATCCATATTTAAGTTATGATGATGAATAACGTTCTTAAACCTAGCACGATTAGTAAAGTTTTTGAGATTTTTAAACAAAATAATCCTTATCCTACTACAGAATTAGTATACGCAACATCATTTGAATGTTTAGTGTCAGTGGTATTATCAGCACAGGCAACGGATATTGGTGTTAATAAAGCCACACTTCACTTATTTAAGGTTGCAAATACTCCAGAAAAAATATTAAATTTAGGTGAGGATGGCTTAATTACATATATAAAAAGCATTGGTTTATATAAAACTAAGGCAAAAAACATAATGCAGTTGTGTAGAGTTTTAGTAGAAAAATATAATTCACAAATTCCAGAAGACTTTACTAGTTTGACTTCATTAGCTGGAGTAGGGCGCAAAACTGCTAATGTAGTGTTAAACACTTTATTTGGGCATAACACCATTGCTGTTGATACACATGTGTTTAGAGTTAGTAATCGTTTAGGAATCACCTATGGTGATACTGTATTAGAAGTTGAAAAGCAGCTTATGACAAATATCCCTAAAAAGTATCAGCAAGATGCACATCATTGGCTGATTTTACATGGTCGTTATGTATGTAAAGCACGTAAACCATTATGTAGCATTTGCTCTGTAAATAAATATTGCAAATTTTATGTTTGTGATCAAGATTGGAGAATAAGTTGAAAAGAATATTACACACTATGATTAGAGTTGGTGATTTAGATAAATCTATAGATTTTTATATTAACTCATTAGATATGACTTTAATTAAACGTAAAGATTACCCTGAGGGTAAATTTACTTTGGTATTTGTTGGCTACGGCACAGAAGAGGATTCAGCTTTAATTGAGCTAACTTACAACTGGGGTACTAATAAATATGACTTAGGAAATGCTTTCGGGCATGTGGCTATTGGGGTAGAAGATATTTATGCATGTTGTAAAAAGGTAATATCAAATGGCGGTAAAGTTACCCGCGAGCCTAATCCAATGAAGTTTGGCGGTGGGCGAAATATTGCATTTATTGAAGATCCAGATGGGTATAAAATTGAATTAATTGAAAATAAATAATACCAATCCCATTTTTTAATTATACGTCATGATTCACGCCTTATGTACTATTCATACACGGCGTTGTTCATCATTTAGTCTAATTAAATCTGGAATTGGTATAAGTTATACATAGATTTAATCTAATATATCATATGTTATTTGATGGTTTAGTTATATAAATGTTATAATTATGGTTCTAATATGATCATGCTTTTTAGTGTTGATTAGTTACTGTTTTATTAATTAGAAGGAAGGTACTCATGAAGAAAAAATTATTAGGTATAATAGTTTTATCAACTCTATCCACCCTATCTATTGGTGGTTGTAATCAATCTAAAAAAGATTTAGTTAATACTCAACCCTCAATTCAAATTGTAAAAGAAAGTGTGGTTGATAAAAACCAATTAAATTTACCCAATTTTGTAAGTTTGGTACGTACTGTTGGTAATACAGTCGTAAATATTACAGCTGAGGCTCCAGTTGCAGTTAATAATGCGCAGATGGACCCATTTTTTGATTTATTTAGGCAGTTTGGTGGTCAGATGCCTAGACAAAATCAACAACCACAGACACAGCTAAAGACGTCAATGGGTTCGGGTTTTATTATTAGTACTGATGGATATATTCTAACTAATGCTCATGTAGTAGATGGCGCTAAAAAAATTACTGTGAAAGTATCTGATAAGCGTGAGTTTACGGCTAAACTAATTGGTACTGACTCAAAAACAGATATTGCATTACTTAAAGTTGATGCTTCTAGTTTACCTACGGTTAAGATTGGAAACCCTAATAGCCTAGAGGTTGGGGAGTGGGTTGCTGCAATTGGTGCACCTTTTGGTTTTGATAATTCAGTTACTCAAGGTATAGTTTCAGCCAAAGGGCGTAATCTACCTACAGATAGTTACGTACCGTTTATTCAAACAGATGTGCCAATTAATCCTGGCAATTCTGGGGGGCCATTATTTAATTTAAATGGTGAGGTTGTTGGCATTAACTCTCAAATTTACAGCCGTAGCGGTGGATATATGGGGATTAGTTTTTCTATTCCAATTGATATTGCTATAAATATTGCGGATCAATTAAAAAAATCTGGTAAAGTTAATCATGGTAAGCTTGGAGTAAAGGTACAGGCAGTAACCCAACAAATAGCTAAATCTTTTGGGTTAAAAGATGCTAATGGAGCACTTGTGGCTGAAGTAATAACTGCTTCTCCAGGTGAAAAAGCCGGTCTTAAATCTGGAGATATTATTCTAAAAGTAGATGGTCAAAATGTTCTTGATTCTTCTTCATTGCCATTAATAATAGGAAGTAAAAAACCTTTAGATGTAGTAGAGATTCAGGTATATAGAAACCATAAGTATGTAGTATTACATGCAAAACTTGGTGATAGTTTAGTTGCTGATAGTGCAATGGGCGCTAATGATAGCAATGGTGCTAAATCAAATGACACCTTGACTTTAGATAAGTTTGGTTTAACAATCACTAACTTAAGTGAAGCCGATAAAAAACAACTAAATGTTAATGCTGGGGTAGTAATTACTAACACTCAAGGGATAGGGCAGATGTCTGGTCTTACTAGTGGAGACGTAATTCTATCAGTAAATAATCAGCCTGTGAGTAATACTAATCAAGCAAAAAATTTATTGGCTAATACCAACATAGCTGCATTATTAATCTTACGTGGGCAGCAGCAAATGTTTGTTACAATTAGCTCTAATTGATGAAGAAAAACATAATTTTTTTATCAGTATGGCAGAGGCTTATGTTGGCTCTGCCATTAGTTATTATAGTATGGATATTATATCTGTACTCGTAGGTTTAAAGAAAGAAGATAACATAAATGTTAGATATTAATTTGTTGCGAGGTGATATTGCGGCAATTACTAAGAAATTAGAAACAAAAGGTTATAAACTTGATATTGATAAGTTTAATAATTTAGAAAATGAGCGTAAGTTTTTACAAATAAAAACAGAAGAGTTGCAAGCTAAGCGCAATAGTATATCCAAACAAGTTGGTATATTAAAGTCAAAAGGTGAGGATCCGCAGTCTATATTATCTCAGGTATCAAATTTAGGCGAGGAATTAAAAGCTGCAGAATTTTCTTTTACACAGTTGCAAAAAAATATAGATGATTTATTATCAGGTATGCCAAATTTATTGGATGATTCAGTGCCACTAGGATTAAATGAAACTGAGAATAAGGAAGTTCGTAAGGTTGGTGTTCCTAGAAGTTTTGATTTTGATATAAAAGATCATGTGGATTTAGGGCATAATTTAAATAAACAAGTTGATTTTGAGTTAGCTAGTAAATTATCTGGAAGTCGCTTTTATGTATTGAAAGATAAGATCGCTAAACTACATAGAGCATTAACTCAATTTATGTTAGATATGCATACTGAGTCACATGGTTATACTGAGATGTATGTGCCGTATTTAGTAAATTCTAAAACTGCATTTGGTACCGGACAGTTGCCTAAATTTGAAGAGGATTTTTTTAAAATTTCGCAGGCAAATGAGGATTTATATTTAATTTCTACTGCAGAAATATCTTTAACTAATTTTGTGGCAGATAGTATTTTAAAAGAAGATGAATTACCTATAAAAATGGTGGCACATACTCCATGTTTTAGAAGTGAAGCGGGTAGCTATGGGCGGGATACTCGTGGTATGATTAGAGTACATCAATTTGATAAAGTTGAATTAGTGCAAATAGTAAAAGCTGAAGATTCTTTTTCTGCTCTTGAGGAGCTTACCAACCATGCGGAAAACATACTAAAAAAACTTAAGCTTCCGTATCGTGTAATGCTATTATGTAGTGGTGATACTGGATTTGCATCAGCAAAAACATATGATTTAGAGGTATGGATTCCATCACAAAGTACTTACCGAGAAATTTCCTCTTGTTCTTGCATGAGTGATTTTCAGGGTAGGAGGATGAAAGCTAGAGTTAAAAACTCCTCTACTGGAAAAAATGATTTTGTCCATACTTTAAATGGTTCAGGTTTGGCTGTTGGACGCACTTTAGTTGCTATTTTAGAAAACTACCAAAATGCAGATGGCAGCATAACGGTTCCAGAGGCTTTGCGTAGTTATATGAACTGTGATACTATTACTTAGGATTTAATATAAATGACAAGTGTAGCTTTATTTATCCCAACTTTAAATGCAGTTAATGCTTGTGGGGATAGGTATACAAAAAATTTACATACTATAAAGCAAGCTAATTTAGACCAAGTTCTAATTATTGATTCTTCTTCGGTTGATAGTACAGTTGATATGGCTAGAGGGTTTGGCTTTGATTCTGTGGTAATTGCTAAGAAAGACTTTGATCATAGTGGTACACGACAATTAGCGTTAAAAATGTTATCTCATCACGACATAGTTATTTACTTAACTCAAGATGCGTTATTAAAGGATGTAAATTCTTTAATAAGTTTAATTCGTCCACTTCAGGATAACTCTAATATTGCTGGAGTCTATGGACGTCAGTTTCCTCATGATAATGCAGATATATTTGCCAAACACTTAAGAGAATTTAATTATAGTAGTGAGAGTTATATTAGAAACTATAATAATAGATTTATTTGGGGGATGAAATGCGTTTTTGCTTCTGATTCTTTTGCTGCTTATCGTGTAGATTCGCTTTTAAAGGTTGGGGGGTTTCCTGATAGTTTAATTTTGGGGGAAGATGTATATATTTTTGCTAGACTATTACAAAATAAATATAGTGTGGCATATGCAGCAGAAGCAGTTTGTTATCATTCGCATAATTATAGTATTAAGGATGATTTTAATCGTTATTTTGATATTGGGGTATTTCATCGTGCCGAAAATTGGATTTTACAAGATTTTGGCTATCCTAGTAAACAAGGAGTTAAATATGTTATTTCTGAACTTAGCTATATAAAATATCGTTTTTGGTTATGGCCCAAATCAATAGCTAAGCTAGCAGTAAAATATATCGGTTATAAATTAGGTTATAACTATGATCTAATTGGTGCTGGGTTATGTAGATGTTTTAGTATGAATAAATCATTTTGGTGGTAAATAACCCAAACTCTTACACACTCTTATCGTTAGATTTAATTATGCGGTTTGAACCGCTAACCATTTTAAATTCAAAAAGCCTACATTCTAATGGTCCATTAAAGATTGGAGTTTTGCGGGAGGTATTTAAGCGCATTAATTTTGGCATGCGTAAATCAGCAGTCAAGAAAAAGCAATCCCAGCCAGAATAGTTGTTTTTTAGATGGGTGGCAATTTTAGGGTAAAGACTAGCCAAATCATCCTGTTCTTCTAAACGTATCCCGTATGGTGGGTTTGTAATTAGAATCCCAGTTGCTTCTGGTGCATTTACATCTAAAAAATCCATATTATGAAATTGTATTAGATTTTCAATGCCATCAATTTTTAGGTATTTTAGGTTATCTTTTAGTATTTGGATAGCATTTCTATCTATATCATTAGCATAAATCTTAAGTGCTACATTAAGATTAATTGCATTTTTGGCTTCTAATTTTAAGCTTTCCCATTTTGTTAAATCAAACATCTGTAATTTTTCAAAACCAAAACTACGGTTAAGACCAGGGGCAATATTTAATCCTTTGCTTATAGCTTCAATTAGAATAGTACCACTACCACACATGGGGTCAAATAATGCTATTTCAGGAGTCCAATTACTAAGAGCAATAAGCCCTGCAGCTAAGTTTTCTTTCAATGGAGCTTCTAGTTTATTCTGGCGATATCCACGTTTAAATAAGGCTTCTCCGGAAGTATCTACATAAATAGTAATAGTATCATTGGTCAGAAAATTATAAATTTTAATATCTGGATTAAATTTATCTACATCGGGACGAAAATTTACTTTATCTACAAAGCTATCACATATAGCATCTTTAACTTTTAAAGTGACAAAGTCTAAACTTTTTAATGGAGAATGAATCGCATTAGTTGCTACTTTTATACTGTGCTTATGACTAAACCATTCTTCCCATTTAATTTTGTGGGCAATTTTATAAATATCATCACAGTCTCGATAACTACCAAAGCCAACTTGTAGCATTACACGGCTTGCAAATCTGCTTAGTAGATTGATTTTCATGATAGTTAATTCATCAGCTTCAAATTGCGCCCCAGCAGTTGTTTCTAAAATTTCTGTGGCACCAAGTTGTTTGATTTCTTCAATTAATAATTTTTCTAGTCCTTTATTGGTACTAGCAAAGCAATAAGACACGTATTGTCCTTAAAAAAGATATGTATACTCTAAATATTTGAAAGTGCTTGTTCTATACGATCTAGTCCTGATTTTAGCTCTTCCATGCTCGTAGCAAAAGAAATACGCATAAAATTTTCTAAACCAAACGCACTACCCGGAACTCCAGCAACTAAATAATTTTCTAATAGAAAATTAGTAAAAGCCAGATCTGTTTTTTCAGTGATTTTTTTTGAATTATATAGTTTATCTATAGCTACAGAACAATCAAAAAAAACATAAAAAGCCCCCTGAGCTTTTAAACAATGTAAGCCAGGTATATTGTTTATACGCTTTACAGCGTATTCATGGCGATGTATGAATTCTTTTAGCATCGGTTCAACACATGCAATTCCGCCATTTAATGCAGCAACAGCTGCACTTTGTGAGATAGAGCAGGGGTTAGAGGTTGATTGTGATTGTATCGTTTCCATAGCTTTAATCAACGGTTTATTATTACATGCGGTATATCCAATTCGCCATCCAGTCATTGAGTAAGCTTTAGATACACCATTAATTACAATTATTCTATCTTGTAATTCAGGCATAATATTAGCAAGGTTTTTAAATTGCTGCTTTTCAAAAATTAAATGTTCATATAAATCATCTGAAATTATAAAAGTATCAGGATAGTTTTTTAGAACTTTAGCAATTGCTAGTAGTTCACTTTCAGTATATAACATTCCAGTTGGGTTACTTGGACTATTAATAAATATTGCTCGCGTTTTATTAGTAATTGCTTGGCTTAATTTTTCTGCGCTTAATTTAAAATCATCTTCTATACCACATGGGATGCAAATAGGCTTCCCGCCAGCGAGTAAAACCATATCTGGATATGATACCCAATAAGGAGCAGGAATGATTACTTCGTCATCAGGATTAATTATAGCTTGCAAAGCATTATATATGCTATGCTTACCGCCATTGGAAGCAATTACTTCATCAAGAGAATAGTTTAAATTATTTTCTCGCTTAAATTTATCAACAATAGCTTGCTTTAATTCATTAGTTCCTGAAGATGGGGTATACTTTGTCTTGCCATTTTTAATCGCTTCAATAGCGGCATTCTTAATATGCTCTGGAGTATCAAAATCAGGTTCTCCAGCAGCCAAAACTATAATATTTTGCCCATTTTTTTTCATCAAGGCAGCTTTATTGATAATTGCAAAAGTCGGAGATTCTTTTATAAGAGAAACTCTTTTAGACAATTTACTCATGGATGTATCGACCTCTAAAAATATCTTAATGTATTTATCTGGCTTTATCTAGTCTCTTATGTTCTGGAATAGCTTTTTTCTTACGGGTTTTCTTGGGCTTACTTGATTGAAAAACTTTTTTAAGATTGTCTATTAATGTGAGTTTTTCCTCAGGATCAGTTGATTCAACAAGAGAGTTCCACCATTCATTTAGTTTAGAATCTACTTCACCAAACTCATTTCTTAAGTTATATAAATGTAAGCTTTGACGGAACCTACTATTGCCTAAAGTCCGATCTATTTTTCTTAATGTAGGGTTTTCAAACTCATATTGTAATAACCATACATCAGTCATTGCACTGTAGGCGTTTTTAGTAATTCCTATTTCGTTGGCATATCCTCTATTTTGAAATATAGCTTCCATTAATGCTTGATGTGGTGACTCACCACTTGGTAGCAACTTTTGATAACTATTATTAACCATGTTCCACATTAAACTAGCCAGTATAAATATCGTTGAAACTGCATTTTCTGTTTGTAATCGCTCATCGGTTTTTTCTAATACTCTGAGTGATAGTGCATCTGGGTTATCACACAAAAAGAGTCTGTCAAACAACATAAAAACTTCTTTAGGTAAATCAAAATCTTTGATTTGCTGGATACATTTAGATGAGCTGCCAGAAAGAAGAATTTTTAACATCTCTTCATACATTCTGCTACGATGTTCATGTACTAGTAATGGCTTAAATTCTTCCATATAATTCGCAGTGCTTGCTTCAATATCAAGACCAAGTTTTACAGATAATCTGATTGCACGTAAAATTCTTACGGGATCTTCAATATAACGTTTTTCTGGGTCACCAATTAAACGTATCATTTTTTTCTTTAAATCTTTAATTCCATCATGATAATCAATTACAACTTCTTTTATTGGGTCGTAATACAGAGCATTAATAGTAAAGTCGCGGCGTGTAGCATCATCTTTTTGTGTGCCATAGTTATTATCAACCATGATTTTGCCGTATTCGTTTAAAGAGTGCTGGTTGATTTTTAAACTGCGATAAGTGGAAATTTCAATAATATGTTTTTCCATTGCTGGGCGATTATTAATTATTCTGCTAAAATTGAGATTATCAAAAACAACATGAACTATTTTGAATCGTCTTCCAATTATTATGGAATTACGTTTAAAGATTTTTTTTACCATTTCTGGTGTAGCATTTGTTACAATATCAAAATCCTTAGGCTTTTTACTAAGGAGTAAGTCGCGTGTTCCGCCACCAACTATATAGCCATCAAAACCTTGCTGTTGTAATTTGCGAATTACATTCATAGCATCTGGATTTACCATTTGATTACTTATGCCAAGATCAATTGCGGATAAAACTTTTTTAGTCATTAAAATATCTTAGTTAAAATAGTGTAATATATATTTGCTAAATTAAATAAATCATGTTTAGGAATACATTCTGAAATCTGATGTATGTATTTATTATTTAAACCAAGTTCAAGGATTTCATTACATACATTTATCAAAAATCTTCCATCTGAGGTACCACCATCAGTTTTAAACTCTGGTGATATTTCCATGATTTTATTAATTGCCTCAATGCTTATTGTGCTTAAAAGACCTTTTTTTGTAATAAAAGGTTTGGCTGAATTAAACCATGATATTTGGTATTTTAGCTTATATTGGTCTAAAATAGCAACAATCTTGTCTTGTAATTCATTAGCTGTATAAATATTGTTATACCTAAAGTTAAATCTGGCATTTAAATTGCCAGGAGTAACATTGTCAACTCCTATTCCAGAATTTAAGTTAGTAAACTGGAGTGTTGATGGAGGAAAAAACTCATTTCCAGAATCCCAATTTACGCTAGTTAGTTCGTTTATGACTGGAGCAAACTTATGTATTGGGTTAATGCATAAATGTGGATAGGCTATATGACCTTGTTGTCCAATTATTTCTAAATGCCCAGTCAAAGATCCTCTGCGTCCTATTTTAATAGTGTCCCCCAGTGTATTTACACTTGTTGGTTCACCTAAAATACAGTATTGGATTTGAATATTATTTTGTTGTAAATATTCTACCATTATTCTAGTACCATCAGTCGCAGGTCCTTCTTCATCGGATGTAAGGAGTATGGCAATGCAGTAATGTTGTGGCTGATAGTGTTGTAAAAAATTTTCACAAGCAATTATAAAACTGCTAACTGCACCCTTCATGTCCGCAATTCCCCGACCATATAATTTATCAGATTTTTCTTCTAATATAAATGGATCAGTATCCCATTGGCTAATTTCACCTGGAGGGACAACATCTATGTGTCCAGCAAAAGCAAAAATAGGCTTATTAATATCACCGTATATTGCAATTAAGTTACTTGTTTCATTTTTATCTAAGCGTATTGCACGAAACCCAATATTTGAAAGATATTCTTCTATAAAGTCCATACATCCAGCTTGGCATGGAGTTATAGATTTAAAGCTAATTAATTTTTTAGTAAGGTTTATAAGCTTTTCTTGTTCAATATCATTTAACATAAGTATCATTTATCAAAAAATTGTTAAGGTAATTTATTATCCATGCGTTATTCTAGCATATTTAGGTGTTTCTCAATAATTTTTAAATATAAATTACCTTGATTAAACCAATATGTTTTATAATATCTAGCTATACCGACTACATTTTATACTATTAATTCTATAGTTGGTATAAAATTATATATTGAAGAGTTTTAGAGGTGTAATTAAATTATGAGTAATAGAATGGTTTCTATTGTTGGGTTAGGATATGTTGGGTTACCAGTAGCTGTTGCTTTTGGTAAACAAAAACAATGCATTGGGTTTGATATAAATCTAGATAGAATTCAAGAATTAAAATCAGGGATGGATAGAACCAATGAAGTTTTACCTGAAGATTTAATTAGTGCAGATATTATATTTACTAGCTCTATTTCAGAATTACAAAAAGCAGATTTTCATATAGTTGCTGTTCCAACTCCAGTTGATGATGCTCATAGACCAGATTTGACCCCACTTGAAAAAGCCTCACATACAGTAGCACAAGCACTAAAAAAAGGCGATATTGTAGTATATGAGTCAACTGTATATCCAGGAGTTACTGAAGAGGTATGTGTTCCAATCTTAGAAAGTATTTCTGGCTTAAAATATGGCATAGATTTTAAAGTAGGTTATTCTCCTGAACGGATTAATCCAGGAGACAAAGAGCGTACGTTTACAAAAATTAAAAAAATTGTTTCAGGATGTGATGCTCATTCACTAGAAATTATTGCAAAAGTGTATGCAACAGTTATTACTGCTGGGGTATATAAAGCTAGTAGTATTAAGGTGGCAGAAGCAGCAAAAGTTATTGAGAATACCCAACGGGATTTGAATATTTCATTAATGAACGAGTTGGCTGTTATTTTTGAGAGAATGAATATTGATACTCTCGAAGTTCTAGAGGCTGCTGGAACCAAGTGGAATTTTCTTCCTTTTAGACCAGGTCTTGTTGGGGGGCATTGTATTGGCGTAGACCCCTACTACCTTACCTATAAGGCAGAGATTTTGGGGTATATCCCCCAAGTAATCTTATCTGGAAGAAGAATTAATGACAATATGGGTAGATATGTTGCTAGGCGTTCTGTTAAACAATTAATTAAAACTGGTCACGCAATGAATGAAGCAAATGCTATAGTTTTAGGTTTTACTTTTAAGGAAGATTGCCCAGATACTCGGAACTCTAAAGTAATTGATATTGTCAATGAATTACGTGATTATAATGTTAATGTTAGCATTTGTGACCCGGTTGCAGATAAAGATGAAGCATATCGCGAGTATGGTATTAGTTTAGTTGATTGGGATAGTTTACCAAAATCTAACTTATTAATTGTTGCTGTTTCCCATTCATGTTTTAAGCAAATTGATTTAGATAAATTATTAAGTAATTTGCATCCTAATGCAGTAATTTTTGATGTTAAATCAATTTTACCTAAAGATGAGATACTTCGTCGTGGTTATACTTTATGTCGACTATAAAACTTTGTTGTCATTGCACACCATGCTGTTTAAGCATGGTGTGCAATTTATATTTAGCGTAAGAATATCAAAGGTTCCATATGAAAGAGTATAAAGCTTTTCAACTGTTACAGCAGCATTATTTAGATACACATAAAACAACATTAGTTGAATTATTTCATCAAAACCCGGAAAGAGGTACACAATTTAGCTTGCAGCACAAGGAGCTGTTTTTTGATTTCTCTAAAAATAAGATTACGGATAAGACTCTAGAGCTTTTAATTGATTTAGCTTCGCAATCAAATTTGTTAGATAATATTGAGGCTATGTTTAGTGGGCAAAAAATTAATAATACCGAGAGTAAAGCGGTATTACATACTGCGCTTCGTTCTTATGAGCAAAAAATTATGCTAGATGGGCATAATGTTTGTGATGATATTCAATATGTTTTAAACAAAATGAAAGCTTTTAGTGAACGTTTGCATAATGGTGAGCATAAAGGTTATAGCGGTAAACACATTGCTGATATTGTGAATATTGGAATTGGTGGGTCAGACTTGGGTCCTGTTTTAGCTTGTACAGCTTTAAAACCCTATTGTAATAGCGGTTTAAAAGTACATTTTATTTCAAGTATTGATGGTTATCAAATAAAAGATACTTTGTCTGGATTAAATCCTGAAACAACGTTATTTATTATTGCTTCTAAAACTTTTACTACACAAGAGACCATAACTAATGCTAATACTGCACGCAAATGGTTTTTAGATTATGCTAAAGATACCAGATATATTAAACATCATTTTGTTGCAGTATCCACAAATGCAGATGCTGTTGCTGCTTTTGGGATTGATCCCAATAATATGTTTGAGTTTTGGGATTTTGTGGGTGGCAGATACAGCATGTTTTCAGCAATTGGATTATCAATAATTTTATATATTGGGTTTGACAATTTCAAACAAATGCTTGATGGTGCTAATGAAATGGATAAACATTATCGTGATACTACTAATCTAAGACAAAATATTCCCGTGGTTTTAGCTTTAATTGGCATTTGGTATAATAATTTTTATGGATATACTACAAATATTATTTCACCATATAATACTCGCTTAACTAAATTTCCATCATATGTACAGCAATTAGAAATGGAAAGCAATGGAAAATCGGTAGATAAAGATGGAAAATCTCTTGAGTATAAAACTTGCCCAGTAATTTGGGGTGATAGTGCTATAAATGGACAACATGCTTACTATCAGTTACTCCACCAAGGCACATCTATAAATCCCATGGATATCATAGTTTCTTTGTCGGATAAATTTAGTAACAAAGAGCATAATGATATTTTAATTGCTAATGCGATAGCTCAAGCAGAAGCATTTATGTGTGGTAGAAGTGTAACAGCAGCAAAAAAAGAACTGCTTAATTTAGGTTGTAATGAGGCCAATTCTGGCTTTTTAAGTAAACATAAATCTTTTACGGGCAACCGTCCATCAAATATGTTAATGCTGCCTGAAATTTCTCCGTATTATTTAGGAATGCTTATTGCTCTTTATGAGCATAAAACTTTCACCCAAGGTGTAATCTGGGGGGTTAACTCTTTTGATCAAATGGGGGTAGAGTTAGGTAAACAATTAGCCAAAAATATTTATAATGACATTACAAGTAATGACATCAATAATGATGACATCACTGGTGATGAATTATTAAAACATGATAGCTCAACTAATAATTTAATTAAGCGTTATTTAAAAAGAAATACATAAGATCCTAAACAGGTTCTAAACCCAAAAATGAAACAAAATTTATTTATTTAATTAGAGGTGCATTACATATGGCAAAAGTCGGCTTATTTGCTGCAATTTTTTTAATTATGAACAATATGCTTGGTTCTGGTGTATTTATGCTTCCTGCAACTTTAGCTAGTGTTGGTGGAATATCCCTAATTGGTTGGTTAATTGCTATGATTGGAGTTATTGCTTTGGCTTTGGTTTTTTCTAAATTGGCAGAGTTAGTCCCAGGGGGTGCAGGGCCATATGATTATGCTAGAAGTGCTTTTGGTAATTTTGTAGCTTATCAAACAAATTATGTATATTCCATTGCATCATGGATTGGCAATGTTAGCATGATTAGTGTGGTTTTGGGTTATTTATCAAATATTTATCCAATATTTGGCTTGCCTTTAAATTCAGCTGTTACTCAAATTGCTATTATCTGGATTTTTACTTTTTTAAATATTAAAGGGGCAAAAATTGTTAGTATTATTCAAGCTTGCTCTTTGAGTTTAGCATTAATTCCACTTATATTTTTAGCTACTTTTGGTTGGCATTGGTTTGATTATCATGTATTTATTAGTGCTTGGAATGTGTCACATCAATCAGCAGCTAATGCGGTTAACTCTTCTTTTAATAATATTATGTGGGCATTTATTGGTGTAGAGTCTGCATGTGTATCAGCGGCATTAATAAAAAACCCAACTAGAAATATTCCTTTGGCTACCATTGGTGGAGTTATTATCGCAACTCTGTTATATATTGCTACTTGTACGGTAATTATGGGTATTGTACCTAATGCCAAACTAGTACAATCAAGTGCTCCATTTGCTGATGCGCTAGAGAATATATGGGGTCATAGTGCAGGGGTTATTATTTCTGTATGTGCTATTATTAACTGCTTAGGCTCATTAGCTGGCTGGACTATGGTAATTGGGCAAACAGCTAAAGCCGCAGCGCATGATGGCTTGTTTCCTAAAGTGTTTGCTAAAACTAATAGTAAAGGAATCCCAGCTATTGGCTTAATAGTATTAGCTTTTATTATGAGTGTTATTGTAATTGCGACTGTTTCACCAAGTGCAAATCAGCAGTTTAGTAAAATAATAACGATGTCGGTAATTTTATATTTAATTCCTTACATTTATTCTGGATTTGCGGTTATAATAATTGGTTATAAACGGCTACCAAGAGGCGCATATTTGCGTAATGTGTTCCTAGGTGTTGTGGCGTCTACATTTTGTATGTGGTCGATTTTAGGTTCTGATAAACCAATAACCGTATGGGCGTTTTTAGTAATGATGTCGTGTACATTTTTTTATGCATTTAATAAGCACAAAGAACACAAAGAACACAAAGAAATAGAATAGTAGTTAGCTGCATAAACTATAATGTTGAAGCTTACAGCGATGAAGTTTTTAAAGCTTCTGGAGAAACTGGCTTAGACGGGTCAGTTTTTCCTATAAATTGTCTTTGGACAATTGATCAAATACTGGATAATGGGTTTTACCCAAATTAGTACATAATCATTAAATTTAAATAAAGGAACAAATAAAAATCATGACAAATTTAACAGTTAAGCAAATACAACACTTAAAAGCATTAGCACACAATCTTGATCCAGTTGTAATGATTGGCGATAAAGGATTAACTGAAGCAGTAATTAAAGAAATTAATATTAATCTGGATGCTCATGAGCTTATAAAAATCAAAGCATCTGGTGCAGATAGAGATACTAGAGATAATCTTATTGAAGAGATATGTAGCAAAACCAATTCATATTTAGTGCAGCATATTGGTAAATTAATTATTGTTTATAAAGCAAATATAAAACCAAAAATTTTGTTTTCTAAATAAATTTATGTTATAAGTTATATGCGAATTAAAAATATTATGCGATATCAGACAACAAGATACTTAGCTCGTCTAAGCTTCTTGTCATTTATTATACTATTGGTTTTATTTGTATATCTTTCTTTATATAAAGCCCCCACAATATTTACTAAAAATTTAAATTTTGTAACCAGTCAAAAATTAGCATCTGATTCAAATATGATTAAACCATTTTTTGAATCATCTTTTATTCCTCAGCCAAACTGTTTATTAGCAGCACATAGCGCTACGTTAGATTTATTACCTAATGGCTCATTAATTGCCTTATGGTTTGCAGGTAGCCATGAGGGTAAGCCAGATGTGCAAATCTGGCAATCTTATTTTGAAAGCGGAATCTGGAGCAAAGCTCATCCTATTGTTTCGCGTATAAGTTTGGCACAGGATATGCTGATGTATATTAAAAAGGTTGGAAATCCAGTTATATACCGCGCAGTAGATAATACATTACATTTATTTGTTTTATCAGTTAGCATTGGTGGTTGGAGTGGTAGTAGCCTAAATCATTTAATTTCTTTAGATAATGGTGTTTCGTGGTCTAAAGCTAAAAAAATTGTGCTTAGTCCAATTTTTAATATTAGTACTTTAGTTAGAACCTCTGCTATTACCTTATCCAATGGTGGATTTTATTTACCAGTATATCATGAAGCCATTCGTTATTACCCAGAAATTTTATACTTTGATGCTAGCGGAAAGTTTATTAAACAACTCCGAATAAACAGCTATAATCGTATGATTCAGCCAGCTATAGCTATAGATTCACCAACTACAGCATTTGCATATTTTCGGAATCATATAAATAGTGATGTTACATTGTATACACAGGCTACACATGATACAGGTAAGACTTGGGGTAAGCTTGTGGCTACTAATTTATATAATAAAGATTCATCAATTGCTGTTGCAAGTTTAGGTGATGGTAGAATTTTAATGATAAGAAATATTGTCAACCGCAATAGGTTAGCTATTTCAATAACTCGTAATGGATATTATTGGAAAGATATTGTATATTTAGAAGATTCAGCGTTAGATGGGGAGTTTTCTTATCCTGTAATTAAAGTTCATAATGATATAGTCGATATTCTTTATACATGGCAACGTAAATATATTAAGCATGTACGATTCAATACTAGGTGGCTAAATACAAAAGAAAGTGAAGCTTTGTAATGACATATTATATAGCAATGGTAACTAATATATTGGTCTTATTATGCATTTTATTAAATATCCCGCGGATTAAAAAGCAATCCATACTAAATAAGATTATGTATATAATATTTGTAATTGCCTTTAGTGTATTGGTTCCTATTCATATGGGGTATAATATATTATGGATGATGCGTGGAACCACTAGTGATTTAAGTATTACAACGTTCTTATTAGCATTATTAATAGTTGTAAAAAACTTATTTAATTTAGACTTTAAAATATTTTCTAAAGCCTTTGCCATAATAGTTATATCTGTTGGTACAGTTTTATATTTATCGGCTTTGGGGTTTACTTCCTTTTCTATTTATGATGTTGGATTTATTCCAAATATATATTTACTCTTAGGGTTTTTAGTTGTAGAGATAATATTGTGGAGATGTAGTAAACTAACTGCATGCTTATGGTTAGTTGCTTTCATTGCTTATTATTTTAGATTGCAAACTTCGATTAATTTATGGGATTATTTAATGGATCCACTATTGTTTTTTGTATTACTGGTAGTTTTTTTAAAGAAGATCTTTTAGTTATGGAAAAATATATTATAGCTCCAAGTATTTTAGCTGCTGATTTTGCTAACTTAGGTAATGAGGTTTTAAGTGTATTAAATGCTGGTGCAGACTGGATTCATTTTGATGTTATGGATAATCACTATGTACCAAACTTAACTGTTGGTCCTCTTGTATGCAAAGCTATCCGCCCATATGTTAAGAATGCTCTTATTGATGTACACTTAATGGTATCTCCTGTGGATGCGTTAATTACGCAATTTGCAGAAGCTGGAGCTGATATTATTGTATTTCATGTAGAGGCTAGTACGCATATAGATAGAAGTATCGAACTAATTAAAAGTTATGGTTTAAAGGTTGGTGTTGCTTTAAATCCTGCCACACCTATTTCTTATTTAGATTATATTTTACATAAAATAGATATGGTTTTATTAATGTCAGTGAATCCAGGATTTGGTGGACAATCTTTTATTCCTGGAATATTAAATAAAATATCTCAAGTTCGTGGATTAATCAATAAAACTAATCCTAATATTATATTACAAGTAGATGGTGGGGTTAATATAGATAACATTGCTAGTATAGCAAGCTCAGGCGCTAATGCTTTTGTTGCTGGAAGCGCTATTTTTAAAGCCCCAGATTATACAGCTGCAATAAAAAATATGCGTAAGCAATTATTTGTAGTATAATTATGCTATATAAATTTTTTAAGGTATACAATTCATATGAGTAACGTAATCTATGCAACGGATTCTTCTTTCGATTCTGACACTTTGAAATCAGATGTTCCTGTTTTAGTTGATTTCTGGGCGGAGTGGTGTGGTCCATGTAGAATGCTATCTCCAATTTTAGACGAGATTTCTTCAGAATACAATGGAAAATTAAAAGTGGTTAAAGTAAATGTTGATGAAAGCGTTGCAACTGCTGCTACATATGGTGTAAGAGGTATACCAACATTATTACTATTTAAAAATGGACAAGTTGTTGGCACAAAAGTTGGCAATTTACCTAAAGGTCAATTGACTGCCTTTATTGACAGTAATATATAAGCATAATTAGTATAAATTTTAAATCTACTTATGTTCTATCTTATTAAAACCTCGGTTTATCTTTATGTATAAGTATCAAATATTTTCTTAGAATTTCAAATTTATCAATTCGAAATCTCCGTTTATCCTTCTGGCGATGGTTATGCCATTGCCATAACTTATTAATATTTTTATTATGGATTTTTATGCATTTATCAGAAATAAAAGATTTACATATAGCGCAATTGATCGAAATGGCAGCTAGTTTTAATATTGAGGGTGTTAGTAAATTACGTAAGCACGATATCCTTTTTGCCATTTTACGTAAAAAAGCTGAGGGCGGTGATACGATTTATGGTAGTGGTGTATTAGAAGTGTTACCGGATGGGTTTGGTTTTTTACGTTCCCCAGATACTTCTTACTTAGCTAGTCATGATGATATATATGTTAGCCCTAGCCAAATTAGAAGGTTTAGCTTGCAAACTGGTGATACAGTTGATGGTGAAATACGTATGCCAAAAGAAAGTGAAAAATATTTTGCTTTGGTAAAGGTTGATAAAGTAAACGGCAATGAGCCTGAGGCTAACAAACATAAAATTCTTTTTGAAAATCTAACCCCACTTTTTCCTAATATTCATTTAAAATTAGAGCGTGATATTAAAGGTGAAGACTCTTTAACTGGTCGAATAATCGATATTGTTGCTCCAATTGGTAAAGGCCAAAGGGCATTAATTGTGGCGCCGCCTAAAACTGGTAAAACAGTTATGCTTCAACAAATTGCTCATTCAATAACAGATAACCTACCGGATGCAGAATTAATTGTATTATTAATTGATGAGCGACCTGAAGAGGTTACTGAGATGCAACGTTCAGTAAAAGGTGAGGTTGTGGCTTCAACTTTTGATGAACCAGCATCACGCCATGTGCAAGTAGCAGAAATGGTTATGGAAAAAGCTAAACGTTTAGTAGAGCATAAGCGTGATGTGGTGATTTTACTTGATTCTATAACGCGGTTAGCAAGAGCATATAATACTGTGTCTCCAGCATCAGGTAAAGTATTAACTGGTGGTGTTGATGCTAATGCACTACAAAGACCAAAAAGATTTTTTGGTGCAGCACGAAACATTGAAGAAGGTGGCTCACTAACAATCATTGCAACAGCACTAATAGATACAGGCTCACGTATGGATGATGTTATTTATGAAGAGTTCAAAAGTACTGGTAATATGGAGTTGCATTTAGATCGGGATATGTCACAAAGACGCATGTATCCAGCAATTGATATTTCACGTTCTAGTACCAGACGTGAGGAGTTATTGTTAGCTAAAGATCAATTACAAAAAGTTTGGATATTGCGTAAGCTTATGGCAACTATGTCATCACTGGAAGCAATTACTTTTTTAACTGAAAAAATCCGTGATACAAAAAACAACGCTGAATTTTTTGATGCCATGCGTAATGGTAGTAAAAACAGTTAAATAATAATGCTAAAATCATTATTATCCTTATCATGTATTATTGTATTTAGTATATTCATTATATATTCTGCTAATATAGATTATATGCTATCTACATTATCTTATAATCAGTTGCTGCATTCATTTTATGGTGAAACACACTTATGGTGTAGGGTAGCATATAATTTAATTCCTGTGATTGTTATAATGATTATATCGTTATCTATACTAGCATTGATTTTTAGTAAGAGCTTGCCATATAATCTTAAAACAACTAGAAAATTTACAATTATATTATTAGTATCTCTTTTTCTAAGCTGTGGACTAATCACTAATATTATTTTAAAGGGTAATTGGGGACGTCCGAGGCCATATCAGGTTTTAAGGGATCATAAGAAGTTTAGACCAGTATATGCACCTAATTTTGGAGCAATAACAGATAATAGTTTTCCTTCTGGGCATGCAAGCATAGGTTTTTTTCTTGGAGTACCTTTTTTAATTTTAGGTAGACGTAGGCAAGGGTTAATAATTTCCATATTTTGTGGGTTTTTTATTGGGTTAGTTAGAATGTTACAGGGCGGTCATTACTTTACAGATGTTATTTTTAGTGGTATTATAGTTTGGTCAGTTGCAGAGTTTGTTATTTACTTATTTAATAAATTCATAAGGAAATAGTAAACATGAATAAAAAATGTTTATTTTTTTTCTTGGTTATTGTTTTAGTTAATGCAATATGTAATACAAAACTTCAATTACATTATGATGAAGCCTATTATTGGGTATACGGGCAGAATTTATCATTATCATATTATGATCATCCTCCAATGATTGGGTATTTTATTCGATTATTTTCAATTTTGGGGAATTCTGAATTTGCAGTGCGAGCTACTAATTTATTTTTGACTACTATAACTGTTATAACAATTTATAAATTAGCTCAGCGAATGTTTGGGCAAAAAGTTGCAGATATCGCTATATTATTAGCTTTAGCTTCTCCACTAATTGAGGCTGTGTTTTTTATCACCACTCCGGATACTCCTTTGCTTACTTTTTGGGCATGTATATTTTATTGTTTTTATATTTGGGTATTTGAAAATAAAACTCAATATATATATTTTGCAGGCATTTTTGCAGGATGCGCATTACTATCTAAATATACTGCAATATTGGTTTTCCCTAGTCTATTTTTATTCTTGATTTTCTCTAATAAATATCGTAGTTACTTATTAAAAAAAGAGTTATATCTTTCTTTTCTTTTATCTTGGATGGTTTTTCTGCCAGTGATTTTCTGGAATTATCAGCATGATTGGATTTCATTTAGTTTTCAGATACATCATGGAATGGATCTTCAGAAACAATTAGAGTTTGCTAGTTTTTTTGATTACTTAGGTGGTCAAGTTTTAATTGCTGGAGTTTTCATCTTTTTAGCTATATTGTTTTTTTCTATACGCTATTTTAAAATTAATATTCGAGATGATAAGCTTGCATTTTTATTGTGGCCGTTTATTTTTGTTCTTAGCTTTTTTGGATTTAGGTCTTTTTTTCAACATATGGAAGCTAATTGGCCCGCTCCTGCATATGTTACAGCAATTGTTTTACTTGCTTATTGGTTAAATGCAACTAATAATCGTTGGGTTTATAAAGCTTCGGTTGGGTTTATTATTATTGTGCTTGTTGTGTTAAAGTTTCCTTTTGTGTTTATTCCTAAAGCATTACATAATAAGCCACAAATCCAAGTTGTTAATACGTTTTTTGGTACTAAAGAGCTTCTTTTGCAAGCACGGCCTTACATAAAAAAAGAAGATGTAGTGTTAGCCTGTGATTATGGCACAGCATCTTCTGCATGGTTCTATCTAGATTTATCAAGAGCATACGTATTAAATGATTTTAAGTTTTCCCATATGTATCAATATTGGAATGGTAATTTACCTAGTCCCATAAAAACTGCAATTTATTTGTGTAATAATGAAGATTTACTTGCAATGGATTCACTAAGAACGCATTTTCATAATGTTCAGTTATTAAATATAGCTAAGTATGATAATATTGTAGGTAGTCGTGTAATGTACGTATACAAAGCCACTAATTAAACTACTTAGAGATAATTAGTTATGAATCCAAATACTTTGAGTATATACTTCTAAAGGATAAATTATGATAAAAAAAGTATTAATATTAGGCTTCTTTTTGTGGTTAAACACCTTAAATGTTTTTGCCGTAACCTCAACCACCAAGCAAGCTATTACAAATAACTTAGCTAAATCATTACCAGCAATTAAAATAGATAATATAAAAGATACACCAGTTAGTAGTATATATGAGATTACATCTGCGCACAAAATTTTTTATGTTGATGGTAGTGGGCATTATGCTTTTATTGGTAATATGATTAATTTAGATACAAAAGATAATTTGACTCAAATAGCAATGGAGAATGTAAGTGTTATTGATTGGGGTAGTTTGCCATTAAAGATTGCCATCAGGCATATTATTGGTAATGGCAAGTCTAAGATTGCTGTTTTTACTGATCCAGATTGTCCTTTTTGTCAGAGGCTAGAACAAGAAACAATTCCTAATTTAAAAGATGTTACGATATATTATTATTTATATCCGTTGTCGATACACGAATCGGCAAAATCAGATGCACAAAAAATATTATGCGCAGAAAACCCAGAAAAGGTTTATTTAGATTGGATGGTTGATAATAAGAAACTACCAGATAAAATAAAATGTAATAATGCAGATACATTATTAACGATTCAACAACTAGCCGATAAGTTTGGAATTAGTGAAACACCAACGATAATCCTACCAAATGGTAAAATAATAACTGGGTTAGTACCGGCTGATTATTTAAACCAATTAATAACTAATTCTAAAATAATTGAAAGTAAATAATAAAATGTGTAATATTAGAGCTTTAATATGAAAGAGTGTACAATATTAGTTACTGGTGGTGCAGGTTATATTGGTTCACATACTGTTATAGAGCTACTTAACAATAATTGTCAAGTTATTATTGTTGATGATCTATCCAATTCAAATAAAAAAGTATTAGATCGAATCGAAAAAATTACTGGAGTTCATCCTATATTTTACCCCATTAGTATATGTGATAAAGATGCTTTAAGTTTAATTTTTACAACACATAAAATTAATGCAGTTATTCATTTTGCTGCGTTTAAAGCAGTTGGTGAGTCAGTACAAAAGCCTTTGGATTATTATAAAAATAATGTGTCTGGGTGTTTGTTATTATTGCAAATAATGCAAGAGTACTCAGTTAAAACAATTGTTTTTAGTTCTTCAGCTACGGTTTATGGACAGCCAAAGGAAGTCCCTGTTAAAGAAAATAGTAAAATATCTCCACAAAGCCCGTATGGGTTTACAAAAATGATGATTGAACAAATATTAACCGATATTTATCATGCTGATAAATCATGGAATATAGCTATTTTACGTTATTTTAATCCAGTTGGCGCTCACCGTTCGGGTCTTATTGGAGAGAACCCTAACGGAATTCCAAATAACTTAATGCCATATATTGCTCAGGTTGCTACTGGTAAATTAGACTACTTGCAAATATTTGGTAATGATTATATTACAAAGGATGGTACGGGAGTTAGAGATTATATCCATGTGGTAGATCTTGCTATAGGACATATTAAAGCATTAAAATATTTTGATTTTAAGAGTAAAGTTGGTCAAATGATCACTTTAAACCTTGGTACAGGGATTGGTTGTTCGGTACTTGATGTGGTTAAAACATTTGAAAAAGCTTCAGGTAAAAGTATTCCATATAAAATTTTACCACGGCGTAGTGGAGATGTAGCAGAATATTATGCTGATGCTACGCTTGCTAAACAGGTATTAGGCTTCCAGACCAGGTTTAATCTTGATGATATGTGTTGTGATACTTGGCGGTGGCAAATTAATAACCCGGAAGGTTATTAAACCCATCATCTAGAAGAGTAAGGACAAAATTCATTGTGTTTACCTAACAACTCATTTACATCAACCTACAACTCTTCCCATGAGTTATAGGTTTTTTTACGATAAAACTGATTGTCAAATTAAATTTAACCTAATACACATTACCACTTGAGGTATTTTGTATCGAGGCATTATAATTTTTAACGCTAGTGGTTGTACCTATTGAGCTCTTCATTCTATTAGTAGGTATTGCTAATATTGGAAGTGCCATTTCTTTTAGATTCTCGGACTCTGGATTTTCTGATTTTAAAACCTGCATCTCGTCTATAATACATGTTTTTAAAAAAGCCATACATTGTGCAAAGCTTTTGGTATTATTATCAGATGAGTTAGTTAAGAGTAAACTACTTGAAAACCCAATAAGAGTATCACTGCTACCACCAGCTATTGTTTGGTAAACTCCACTTATAGGGGTAGCATATATCCCGTTGGCAGCCATTCCAAGTGTAGTATTGATTATATCAGCAGCAAAATAATTGCGAATACGAAATAAATCTCTATCTTTAGATAAGCGTAGGGATACTTCTAATAATCTATAGTTAAATGCACTTGTTAAACAACACAAGAGCTTTATTTTTTCTTCTGATTTTATATCTGCTAGTTTAATAATACGAGCAATTCTAAATAAAGACTCATTGGCTGTGTATTTATCTGTGACCTCAGCGGTAATGTTAGATATCATATCATCTATAACATTTTGTAAACTTGTATTGTTAATATATTTATAATCAGTTTGATATCTATTTTTAAAGTCATCTTGGTTAAGATATTCATTTAATGATAAGAGATTATTAATTTTTATTGGATTTGTGATACTATATTGATGCTTATCCCTACTTTCTAATATATCTGTTATTCCTTTAAAATGTATTTTTCCTGATTGGTTTTTTAAGCTATTTTTTAAAGCTTGTTTATTTGGATTAGATAGCTTGGTGATAAGGTCTGATGAATATTTTTTAGCTATTTTATATTCTGTTGTATTTCGATAAGTGAGTTTTTTTGTTCCAACAGATACTACACCACGAACTGCGGTAGCTAGTGCTAATAAAGCTATTGTTAGAGGGAGTATTGCGGCAGATAAAAATATTGTTGTTGTTGCCATTCCATAGGCTACAGAATTAGTAATATTAAGTGCAGTTATTAAGTTGGTATTAGTAAGTCTTAGATTATGCCAATTAGATGTTATATCATGTTCTACTCTTGATATTATTTGGGTAAAATATCCAATTTTAGCTATTAGGCTTTCTTCATTCGCTTCATAACTAATTAGAGCCATTACTTCATAAAATTTTAATAATGCTTCAGTAGGAGTTTGAGGTGCCATCTTGGCAATATGTTGCTTAAATTTTGATAAATCTCCTAATTCTGTTATCTTATCCTTGCCTATATAAGATCTATAGCCTGTTTGCCATGTTTTTGTTACTAGATCTTTATATCCCTCTTCTGGGAATCTTTCATATAATTTATGTAGTAAAGGAACGCCATCAATATCTTGGGTTAGTGCATAATATAGTATTTTATAATCATATGTTCTAAGTATACCATCTGTGCTAAAAATTTCTTTTGGGTTATTTTGTTTAATTGCTTCGTTAATTTTATCTCTAACAGTTTGGATATTTGTATCTTTCAGAGAAATATGGACTGCTAATTCATTTATGGATGTTACTGGTATCTCAGATTTGGCTTCGCCTAGAATTTTATCCCTAAGCTCTTGAACACTTTCATCTCCGAATTTTTCTGGCGAATTTTGTTTAGCGGCTTCTAACATTGTATCTATAATTCGCGAGAACCTTGTGTTTTTTTGATCTTCTTCTTCTTTGCTTTTTTGTTTTTGAGTTTTATTATCTTCTAAAAATTTGGTTAATCTTTGAATATTCCCACCACTGATTGTTTGTTGTAGGCTTTTATATGTGGTTGTATTTCCTTTTCCAAAATAGCTTATTGCAGATGGAATCATTCCCATCACAGCATATCCGACTCCACTTGCTACAGTTCGCGATGCTCTTAACGTAAGTGCTGTTGCATTATAGTCGGTTGCAACTGCTTTTGCTACAGAGGATAGAGTTGCACCTTGATAAGCAGTAGCAGTTGCCGCTAGATTTCTTAATGACGAGTTTTGTTTAACTCTAGTAAATTTAAACGTACCCATATCTTTTTTATTTAGCTCTTCTTGCAATCCTGATTTTAAACCTTCTTTTTGTTTAGGGGATAAACCTGTATGTAGTTCTATGGCTAATATGATATTAGTAAAATCAATGAGTGCATCATATTTATTTATTTTGCTGTAGTCATTAAGATAATCAATAATTTTAAAATAGTCCATTCCAAGTATATCTGTAACAGTCTTTTCGTTTTGATGAATCTCAATAATATCATCTACAACTGCTTTATATGTTTTCCCTCCCCACGGCCCATTTTTTTCTATGGGGGTATTCAATATGTGTGCTAATAAGTTTCCTCTAAACCCATCTATATCAAAAATCAGACTAACAACATATTTTTTTTGTTCTGAATTTAGGCTTTCTATATCGGATTTTAATTTATCGTAGTGTTTGTTTATTATAAGGTTTTTAAAGCCATTTTCAATTTCCACATGTGATTTTAAATTAGGTAATTTTGTGGCGGGTTTATTACGATTTGATTCATGGTTTTTTCTAATTTGTTTAAGCTGTTTAGTGTGATTAGTATTTATTAAGCTACCAAAAAATTTATCAAATCCATTTCCGCGTTTTATTTCTAAAAATTTTTCAAAAAAATTATGTTCTTTATCTGTTAGCTGATGCCCAGATTTTAATAATAAGTCGTATAACACTAACCCCCGTTCTTTTTGAATACCAATAACCTGTTGAACAGCATCACAAACATTTTTTGAACTTTGATTAATTACTGTAATCACAGCAGCTAATACGTCAAAAGAGGCGCCTATTCCTGCATTTATATTAGAAATTTCTTTACCATGAGCTGCGCCTATTATGCTAGTATCTACTTGACTAGTCAATGAACCCATATTGAATGAGACATTTGATACAACACTCTCTACAGTATTAGAGCCATTAAATATGACTTTTTTGCCTTCTGCGTTTACATCGCTTAAGCCTTTAATTTTTAAATCAGTGGCTTGTTGTATTTCATTATGTAAAATCCCACCACCTTTAATTGTTCGATTAACTTTTTCTATATCTAGCAGAAAACTATTAAATTCTTCAACTATTCCAGCAGGGGTGTTTTTTATTGATTCGCAATGGATTACTTGTTCTATTGCAATAACTGCATTACTAGCTGATTGCAAGAGATTTTTGTGAAAATTTTCTTGGTTTGGATTAAGCGTATTTTTTTTATCAATTCTATATGTAGATAGTTTCGCTATTATTGCATTACAAATTAATTTTAGCCTGTTATGAAAATTAGTATTTTGGTGCAAGTTTTTACTCTTTGGATAAATTAAATCATAAATTTGGGGCAATTTTTTACCATTGCTGTAGTAAAATAAAGCCATAGCTGTTTCTGTTACTTCTGCAGATGAAAGATTATCAAATTTAGATTGTAGATATTCATTAGTATTATCTGACTTTATGTCTTCAACGATGCTATTAAATTTTGTTGTTAAATTACAGTTTATAGTTTCTTTTTGAGCAATCCCATCGTTATCTTTTGAAACCAAGCGCACTTTTTTCATGGAGTCATATCTACTATCTTTAATAGAGTCAGATGTTTTTGCTCTTTGGATGTGGTAATACCGTTCTATCATAACTAGTTCCTTAAAATATTTATGAAAATCAAGCTAATTGCTTAATATTAATATCAAAATAAAGCAATTGTGAGCAGTAATATTAACAGTAATTTAAAAATATTGTTTGGCTTTTGATAAAGATGATTTATGCATAAAACGTCGTGTTGAATTTTTGTTGTTTATCAGATGGTTGTGTTTGGTTTTTGCTTGTTTGCAGGTTAATTTTTAATACAAAATGCTCGATAAATAATAACTGGGTTATTGCAAGAGATTTTTATATGATTATTTGAGGCTTGATTTAAGGTTCCATTTTCCCAAGATTTAAATTGATAATTTGCTAATGGCCATTTTAGTTCATTACACGTGATTATTGTATCATGGTTGGTAGTAAATAGTGAAATTTGTTGCCCAACAATGGTGGGAAGCTCTTCTATTGGGTTAATACATGCTGTAAATATTCCATAATCACTAATTATAGCAATGTTATTTATTTTTGTTTGATATTTAATTAACAGTGCAATATTAGCAATAGTATGGTCTTCACGGATTCCAGTTGCCCCTAAAATTATTATATTATCTAATTTTTTTTCTACTGCTAAATTAACTGCTTTAGTTAGATCATTATGATTTTGGTCAGCAATTTTGATAATACGGTCTTCAAATTGTTTATAATGTTTTAAGCTTATAGAGTCACAGTCCCCAATAATATAATTAGGCATCATATTGTGTTTAAGAAGTTTATTAACTGCCCCATCACAAGCTATTGTTGTAGCTGAGTTTTCTATTAAATGGTGTAAGTGTGGATCCTTAGGAAACCTGCCATCAGCAATAATAACATTATATTGTTTAGTTGGATAAATTTGTTCTAATATATTTTTTAGTGTCATAGGATATTTAATTCTGTTATAGTTATAATAATTGTATTTTTACACGTCATTGAGAAACTTGCTATAGTTAAGTTGTGGCAATCTCATACAATTAATTCTAGAGGATACCTTGGGGTAACGCTAAAATTATAATCAAATTTGGCTAAATGATAACGCATGCTTCCAGCTAGTGCTATCATTGCACCGTTATCAGTACATAAATCTAATGGTGGATAATATACTTTTATTTCTGGTATTTGCCCTAATTTGTGACGTAATTGTAAATTAGCGCTTACTCCGCCTGAGACTACTAATTGATAAATGCCTGTTGTTTTTAAAGCAGCAACAGATTTTTTTACTAAAACATCAGTTATGGATTCTTCAATTGATTTTGCAATATTGCATTTGGTTTGTTGTGTTAAAGTTTCTACTCCGCCTAATTTATGTATTAGGGTTGCTACCGCAGTTTTTAATCCAGAAAAACTAAATTGTAAATCATTACTGTGTAGCATTGGGCGAGGTAGTTTAAATTCCTCAATTCCATTTTGAGCAAGTAAAGCAATATATTTTCCACCTGGGTAGGGCAAGTTAAGCATTTTTGCAGTTTTATCAAAGGCTTCTCCTGCCGCATCATCCAAGGTATCACCTAATATGGTGTATTCTCCAACTTGCTTAACTGCAATTAATTGGCTATGCCCTCCAGATACTAAGAGTGCAATAAATGGCATGCTGGGTTTATCTTCACATAAAAATGGTGATAGTAGGTGTCCTTCAAGGTGATGAATAGGAATAACTGGCTTATTTAAACTAAAAGCTAAGCCATTAGCAACCGATGCGCCAATTAAAAGTGCGCCATTTAGTCCTGGGCCAGTAGTGTAGGCAATGGCATCAATATCTTTTAATTTAATATTTGCATCTAAAGCACATTGGTTAATTAGCGGAATAATTTTTTTTACATGGTCTCGCGATGCTAATTCTGGCACAACGCCACCATATTGATTATGTAGTGCTATTTGTGAATATAAAGCATGAGCCATGATTCCTTTTTGGCTATCATATAAAGCAATGCCAGTTTCATCACATGAGGTTTCAATTCCAAGTATAAGAGCCATATAATATCCAGTATTAATTAATAACATGATTATACTATATATGGTAATATACCAAATTATTTAGTTCATTATTGCAAGCGAGATCTTTATTTCTTAGCGCAGTAAACTCATGCTTGTCATTGCGAGCAAGATATTCGTGTCTTAGTGTGACAGTCTCATAAATAGTAATATATTAAAGGAGCTTTTATTATATGCGCAAACTAAATTTAATTTTATGTGTCTTATTAGGTGTCAATCTAGCATATGCTAATGATATAATATGTAAAGATAGTTCTATTGAATCAAAACCGGTAAGTAATGTTATAAAATGGTATCGTAATTCAGTAGAAAAAAGAGCTTTGTATCATCAAACATTTAATAATGGCTTAAAATATATTATGGCTTACAATAAACATCATAAACCATGGGGGGTTATTTTAGATATTGATGAAACCACACTAGATAACTCGTGGTATTATAAACAATGTGGTGATGTGAGTAGTGAAGATGAGTTTAGTCGTTACGTGGTATTAGCTGAAGCTTCAGAAGAGCTACCAGGGGCTAAAAACTTTACTTGTAAAATTAAGCAAATCGGTGGTTATGTTACTCTTCTAAGTAATCGTGATGGTTCATATACTTTAAATGATAAAAGCGTATTAGCTTCCACCATAAATAATTTAAAATCTCAGGGGGTATGTTTTGATCAAGTAGTATTAGCTAACAGAAAAACCGCACCTAATCCCTCAGATAAAAATCCACGCTTTAATGCAGTAATAAAAGGTACTTGCGATACCAAATTAATGGTATGTTCTAATATATTGCCATCTCATGCAGTAATTGCATATTTTGGGGATAATATCCAAGACTTTCCAAAACTCTTTCAAGCAGATTTAATCACTAAATCAGCAGAAGATGGTAAATATAATATGTTTTCAAATGGATATTTTATTTTACCCAATCCTTTATACGGAAGTTGGATGAAAAATAATTAATTCGTTACCAAATCCTCAGACTATATTAAATTATAAATAGCAACGTTGGTCATTCCTGCGAACACACAAGTGTGGAAGGCAGGAATCCATGCACTATATAATATATTAATATTGTTAAAAACCATTTCTTAATATTCTAATGTGAGTAAATATTTCTAGGGGTGAGCATTTGATTAATGCAGGACCTAATTTTAATTCTAAAACATCACATCTTAGAAATGGATTTATAAGCTTTTCTAATCCAAGCTTTATAGGAAGTGTTGGTATATTTTTAGCAACAAGATCTAAACACTTAATATAATATTGAGTTAAAGTATTATTTTGAGGCTCTATAGTTCTTGCAAACTTAATATTCTTTAAGGTATATTCATGTGCTGGGTATAGCAAGGTATCATCATCTAAAGCTCTAATTAGCATTAATGATTGATACATCTGCTCATAAGTGCCTTCAAAAACTCTACCGCACCCTACTGAAAATAAGGTATCGCCACAAAATAGAATCCCATTCCCATAAAATGCAATATGATCTAAGGTATGACCAGGTAAAGCAATTATTTTAAATGTCATGCAATTTGCTAAATCTATTTTTATGCTATCACCATTTGAGATTAGATGCGTGGCAATTTCAGGTAATAATGAGTATATCTGTACACCATTATACTGCTTTTTTAGTGCTGAAACTCCACCAATATGATCTGCATGTTTATGTGTAACAAGAATAGCCTTAAGATTTAACTTTTTACTATTCAAATATCTAATTACAACCTCAGCATCACCAGGGTCAACTATTACTGCATTTGTATTGTCATGGATACACCAAATATAATTATCGGTAAATGCTTTAATCGGTTCAATAGTATTCATAATATTCCTAATTAGTTTTACATCCACGTCATTACGAACCATGCGACACCTTACTAATCAGTTGAAGATGCTTTTCCCTCTTTCCAATGTAATCGGCATACTGAGATATATTTAGTATCTTGAGTTTTTAGCATATCATCATCTACCACTACAGGGGAGCCTTCTTTGACTGCTACACCATTTTTAACTAACATATTAAAGGTGGCTTTTTTACCACAATGGCAAATAGTCTTAAGCTCTTCTAGAGTATCTGCAATAGCTAATAAGTGAGCACTACTTGTAAACGCACGTCCACAATAGTCAGAACGTAAGCCATAGCAGATTACGGGGATTTTTAGATAGTCAACAACATCAGAAATTTGATTAATTTGTTCTAATTCAAAAAAATGAATTTCGTCAATTAAAATACAAGCAATGGCTTGTTTTTTATTTGCAGCTTCTACAAGATTAAATATATTATCTCCTGGGGATGTTGAAACTGCGGGTTTATCTAGTCCTATACGGGATTTAACTTTATTCATTCCTGCACGTTTATCAATTTCTGAGGTAATAACTAATGTATGTTGTCCACGGTCTTTATAGTTATATGCAACTTTTATTAAGTCTAAGGTTTTACCTGCATCCATTGCAGAATAACGAAAAAATAATTTTGCCATCTATTTTAATACTCTATTTTTTGGGTTAGTAATTGTTCTTGGTTTGCTAGATCGAGATATGCATCTTCAATGCAATCATTTTGTAGAGAAACTAAGCCAATATAATTTTTCCCGCGCTTAGTTATATCTATGATTGTTCCTATTTCCTGATTGTTCAATTTTGGGCTTAGAATTATTTGTCCAATTTTAGCTTCATGATCTAATAAAAAACGGTACATTTTACGTTTAGATTTACCGAGGTAATGCATACGTGCAACAATTTCTTGACCTATATAACAGCCTTTTTTAAAATTAAGACCTTTTAACTCATCAAAGTTTACATGTTGTGGGATAA
>Ga0315906_10001160_pt1 | contig 39727 bp, 30 predicted proteins | sample LakEriMetagenome_4_FD_203526 | JGI IMG/M metagenome (GOLD analysis project Ga0315906, IMG submission 203526) | Freshwater fungal communities from buoy surface, Lake Erie, Ohio, United States - Buoy 2 MA122 | ecosystem: Environmental > Aquatic > Freshwater > Lake > Lake biofilm | place: USA... | reverse complement strand
CAGCCGCCTGGTTGATTGTCAGCGTCTGACCGCCGATGGTCACGGAACCGCTTCTCGAACCTCCCGTGTTGGCGGCGACCGACAGGTTCACCGTTCCGTTACCCGTCCCCGTCGCTCCCGACGATATCGTTATCCACGACGTCTGCGTCGAGGCGGTCCAAGAGCAGCCCGTCGTCACATTCACCGATACGGCGACCGCACCACCTGTCGCCGCGACGTTCGTGGATGTCGCGGGGTTGAGTGTGATGGCACAGTTGACCGAAGAGCATGTGAAGGATCCGAACACCTGGATGTTGTCGATATTCCATCCCGGGTTCGCTCCCGATCCAACCGTGTTGTCGTCCGCTCCGAATCTCCAACGTAGTCGGACGGATGTACCTGCAACGTTCGCCGGAAGTCTCACGGAAGAGGTCACGATCACATTCGAACTTCCGTTCCATGCATTGCGTCCACTGAGGGGATTGCCTGTGCTGTTGCCGAGCGATCCGTTGTATCCGTTGCTGACGAATTCACCTCCTGCGGTGATGACATCGATGAAGGGGCCATCGTTCGAGGAAATCTCAAGAACACCTCCGTCCCATGCGGCTTCAGTCGCGTATCTGTGGGCGAAACTCACGATCGCACCACTCGCCTGAATCTGGATTGCGGGCGAAGTGAGCGAGGCTCCTCCACCTATGGTCGCGGCATTGCGGATGTAGGCCGAGTTAGGGGGACTCTGCGGATTGAAGAGGCTCGTCACCCAAGTCTCGGGCGAGTTGAGTTCGATGTCCGCGGTCCAACCCGTCGGCAGAGTCGGTGCGACAACGGAATCGAAGTTTTCGGAATAGGTCAGTTGGGGACTTCCAACGGTGAACCTCTTGGTAGTATTCACCGAACCCAGATTGCTCGTGATGACCAGATCGAGGGTTATCTGACTGCTGCATTGGGCGTTCGATGGGACCTGATAGGTGAAGGTGAAGTTCGCAGTCGAACCCGAGGACACATTGGGCATCGAGAGCGGACTCCCGTTTCCGACCGTCACCGTGACATTCGTCGCAGTCGCCCAGTGATCGTTGGAAATGGGTATGGTGACTTGAACCGTCTCGCCCGGGTCGGCGGAGCCGCTGTTGTTTCCAGTCGAGGAGTCAGAGACGGTGATTCCATCTGGAGAGATCACTGCCGGCAGATCGAACGCTTCCACGACTCGGGTCGTGCCGCCGCTTCCCGCAACGAGAACTCGAGCGCTTCGTCCCATCCCCCTCGTGGCGAAGCCGGTCCAGACGTCCTCTACATCTGTCGTTGAACTTGCCCTTGCCGCGGCGATGATGGCGTCACGGGCTTGAAGGAATGTAGGCCCGTTGGGCGTCAGCTTCATTCCGTCGGTGATGATCTGCAGCGCGCGGCGATTGCCGATCTCCCAACCATGACGCTGAACCATCAGGCAGCGGACTTCCCACAGGGCGGAGCTCCAAACCTCGCCTGCTGCATGAACCTGGTCTGCCGTTCCTGCGAAAGCCGGGGCGAATGCTCCGTCGTTCAGATTCGCCTGGGTCGAATCTACGTCTGCGAATGTCAGAGGGTTGTGCGGTCTGTTGTTGGGCCCGCCGGTGAACGACATCACCGCCTTTGGAAAGCGTCTGATTCCGTAATAGTAGTTGTTGAGGAAAGTGCCTCCGAGTCGGAATGTGTCGTAGCCGCCGGTGGTGTAGATCGCGTTGATCGGATCTGACGCTTCGCTGAGCATCGCATGGGCATAGAAGTCGGACCAACCTTCCCCCATGCCTCTCGACATGTTGAGCGAAAGACCGATGGAGTTTCCGATCAATCTGTTTGAGAGCCCGTGGACGATCTCGTGGATGATGACATCGGCATCGAGATTCCCGTCGATGCGGGGAGCCGCGGTCGTCCCACCTGCCGTCCAGTTGTACATCTGCATCCTCGGCCGGCCGCCGTCACTCGGCGTTGAGAAGTTCGCATTGTTCGTTCCGGAGGAATCCTGTCCCTCCGCACTCAATCGGTCGTTCGCGGTGCCGCCTCTTCCGAAGTTATCTCCTTGAAAGTTCCGCGCCTGCTCGTTGAAGCCCAATCTGTAGAGTTCACTCATCACCCAGTTCGTCACCCAGAACATGTGCGTGACTGTACCTTGCTGGAAGGCCGTGCCCGGATAGGTCTGAACTTCCGGAAGTGGCAGATCCCCTGAGTTCGTGTTCGGGTCCCACGGGTTGTAGCTGAAGACGAAGTTTCTTGTCTCGCTGAAGGCCTCGCTGTTCAAGTCGACGCCGTTCACACCGTCTCTATCCAGACCGGCCTGAACATAGTTCCCATCGGTCTTGAAGACCCCGTCAGGAATGAAGCCGAGCTGGTTGAAGGAGTAGACACCTTCGTTTCCGATTCGTGAGAGTATCGTCCTGGAAATTCCCGCTGCCTGTGACCCGTCCGGTGAATTGGGGCCGGGAGTCATAGGGAAGGGACTGTCAGCGACGTCGATCATCGCGTTGGCGTTGCGATAGACGCTGTAGGTCGCGGCCTGGGTCTGGTCCTCTGTGATGTTTTTTCTCCAGAGCAGCGTCCCGGTCTTCGCATCGACCACGACGTAATACGCATTCGTCGGTTGCCAGATGAGAATCCTCCAAGCCGCCACGACCACTCCGGGCTCGGTCGGAAAATAGAATTTCTCGGCGGTTGTGGCCGCATCTCCCTCCCCGAAGACCAGTTTGTTCTCAGTCGATGCCGCAGAGTTCTGTTCGAGACCGCTTCGCGGGGCCTTTCTGTTGATGTGTCCGTAAGCATAGGACACTGCGATTTCAGGCGAGCCGAAATCGGAATCCGCAGCGAAACCTCCCAGTCCCGGAGCGAGATTGTTGATGATTCTTATGATCTCGCCGTTCTTGGTGAAGCCGGCTTTGACCTCTCCCTGGAAAACGGGAACCCCATCGATGCTCTGCGTCAGGATCGCGTAACCGATTCTGCCTTCGAGCGTGGAATAATCCGCGGCCGTCTCGAGCTCGGCGATCTCCGCCGAAGAGACGCCGACCAGATCGTCATTTCGCCTCAGAAAGCCCTTCAGTATCTCCGCACGACCTCCTTTCGAAGGCGCGGTGAGAGTTCCGTCAGCCGAGAGCGCCGACATGCCGATCACTTCCGGCCCGAGGCCCGTCGGTTTCCTCTCGATCTCAGCTCCGGGATAGCGGGCTTGGAAGGACTCCTCAGCAATTGCCATCGATTCCTTGATATCTGCGACCTCGAGAGCGGCTACACCCTGCGACACTCTGAATGACGAGAGGGTCGTGAAACTCTTCTTGTCCATCCTGATGTCGTAATTTTCCAATCCTTCCTCGTGCGATTCGGTGCGGGTGAAGAGACGGTTCGATGCCGCACCCTTGCGCTGCGCCTCGGTCGACTCCGGAATCAAAAGGAAGAGCCCGACAAAAAGAGCCGCGAGAAATGTCAGACAAAGATAGACTTGAAATGACTTGGAAGGTTGGAAAGAAAGTCTCATGGTTTGTTCCTACTGTTCGAACTCGATGCGGTCCAACTCTCGAAAAGAGAGTCCATCTGCTAGACTCGCTCTTACTCCATTGGAGCCAAAGCCTTTATCAAGAGCCTGCGGTGTCCAAGAATCTTTGCAAGATTGCGCATATCTGTCAAAGAAAAACCCACTAAACAGCGGTAGTTTGTCGATTTGGAAAAGATTTTCGGAAAAGAGGGGCTTCTTGCCCGGGGCCATGCAGACTACGAGTTCCGCGAGGGACAGGTCCGCATGGCGGAGGCCGTGACCAAGGCCTTTGAGACCGGTCGACATCTCGTTGTCGAAGCCGGCACCGGAACGGGTAAGACACTGGCATACCTGATTCCTGCAATCGCCCACGCAGTAGCCAATAAACAAAGGGTCATCATCTCGACGGGGACCAAGGCTCTCCAGGAACAGCTGATGGAGAAGGACATTCCGTTCCTTCAGAAGGTCCTGCCCAAGAAATTCGTCGCGGCCTACATGAAGGGTCGGTCCAACTATGCCTGCCTCCATCGGATACGGAAGGCGGAGGACCAGCCCATTCTCGAGGGACTCGACGAGGTCGGCTACTTCGATGAGATCAGGGGTTGGGTCCGCGAGTCCAAGACGGGTGACCGCGCCGAATTGAAGAATCTGCCGGAGAATCTGCCTTTCTGGTCCCGGATCAACGCGAAATCCGATACCTGTCTCGGTCAGAAGTGTTCCGACTATGAACAGTGTTTCATCACCCGTATGCGCGACAAGGCGGAGTCAGCCGACATCGTCATCGTCAACCACCATCTTTTTTTCGCCGACCTGAGTGTCCGCGGAAACCAGTACGGACGCGTCCTCCCGGAATACGGGGCGGTCATCTTCGATGAGGCGCATCTGATCGAGGATATCGCGTCAGAATATTTCGGGGTCGAACTTTCCAACTTCAGACTCGAAGAGCTCGTACGCGACACGGAATCACTTCCCATCAAGGACGCGGTCTCGATGAAGGCATTGCAGAAAATCGCATTGCGGGTCGGCGGACTCGCAGAGCAGTTCTGGCTCGCGTTCCCGGGAAGACGCAACGTCGATGGTCGTATCCCGATCAGTCCAGCGGAGTTTGCGAAGGAAATCCGCGATGGCGACGTACAGTTGACGAGCCTCGGAGACGCGGGTAACGCGTTGGATCAATCAATGAAGAGACTCGAGGACGCAATCGCGGTTCACTCCTCCGAGTTGACCGAGGCCGAGTCCCTCGCGAAGCGGGTTCGTCAAGCAAGGAACGATCTTGATTTTCTGACCACCCAGAGAGATTCGAACTTCGTTTTCTGGCACGAGAGACGTGGAAAAGGTTCCTATCTCAAGTCCTCGCCGATCGATGTCTCGGGAATTCTCGGTGCGAGACTCTTTTCGAACGAGAATCCGGCGATACTCGCGTCGGCGACCATCTCCTCCAAGGGGTCCTTCGACTTCATCATCGACCGCCTCGGTATCGACAGGGACCTGACGGACACACTGTTGGCTCCTTCGGCGTTCGATTACCGATCCCAATCGGTTCTCTACATTCCGGGAAACATGCCGGACCCGCGCTCGTCCGAATTCACTCAGATAGCGGCCGGTGAGATCGTGAAACTGCTGGAGATAACAGAGGGGAGGGCATTCGTGCTATGCACCAGCAATCTCGGGATGAAGGCTCTGTATGAATTGGTCTCGTCCAGAACGGGTTATCCGTGCATGGTCCAGGGATCCACATCGAAGGCGGGTCTGCTCGAGTGGTTCCGCGGGACCCCAAACGCCGTGCTCTTCGCGACCTCCAGTTTCTGGCAAGGAGTCGATGTGCGCGGAGAGCAGTTGTCCTGCGTGATCATCGACAAGCTCCCGTTCGCGGTCCCCTCGGATCCGGTGGTCGCCGCCAGATCGCGGTTCCTCGATGAGAATGGGGGGAATTCATTCTTCGATTACAGCGTCCCTCAGGCCATCATCACCTTGAAACAAGGAATAGGAAGATTGATCAGGAGCAAGACCGATACCGGGGTGGTCGCGATTCTCGATTCGCGACTTCGAACCAAGGGCTATGGCAGGGACTTCCTCAAATCGTTCCCTGAGATGGAGGTCGTCGACGATCTCCGCGATGTCGCCCGATTCTTCCGTGGCGGCGATTGAATCCGACCTCCTGTTTGAACAGGGAAAAAACGGGAATATAATCCGTCTCGTCCGATGGCACCCGAAACACAGATACTCTCGATCCTGGTCATCCTCGTGGTGGCGCTAGTCCTGTTCGCAACGGAGAAGTTGCCTGCCGATGTCGTAGCGCTGCTCGTGGTCGCCACGCTCGGAATCTCCGGCATCCTGACCCCCGAGGAGGCGTTCTCGGGCTTCAGTCGCTCCGCGGTGATCACCATCATCGCCACCTTCGTCATTGCGGATGCGCTGCAAAGGACGGGGGTGACCGAGCGCGTCGGAACCTCCTTGATCATGTACGGCGGCAGGTCGGAGAAGACACTGCTCGCATCGGTGATGGCGTCGGGCGCCTTCCTCTCATTGTTCATGACGAACGTAGCGGCGACCGCAGTGCTTCTACCTGCGGTTTCGGGGGCATCGAAAAAGACGGGTGTCAGCCTCTCGAAGTTGCTGATGCCGCTTGCATTCGCGACATCTCTCGGAGGAATGGCGACACTCCTGACCACGTCGAACATTGTTTTCAACTCGCTGCTAATCGAGAACGGAATCCCCAGTTTCCGAATAACGGACTTCGCGGCCCTCGGCATTCCGGTTACCGTGGTCGGCATCGGTTTCTTCATTCTCATCGGAAGGAGATTCCTGCCTGGACAGTCTGCCGTGGATCGTGCGGTCGCCCCCTCGAATGTCGCAGGCGATCTAGTGCATACCTATCATCTCGGAGAGAACCTCTTCCGGGTCAGGATTCCGAAGGGATCTACCCTCGGAGGGAAGACGCTGTCGGAGAGCGGTCTCAGACAGGGCTATTCCGTCAGTGTCGTCGCGATCGAGAGAAGAAACAGAAAGCTTCTTTCGATCTCCCCCGACACGAGGGTGGAGGAGGGAGACGTCCTCGTGCTCGAGGGCAACGAGGCGAAGTTCCGCCAACTGGACACCGAGCCGTTCATGGAGTTTCTGCCTCCCGCCGAATGGTCGGAGAGCTATCTCGAATCGAACACCGTGGAGGTGGTCGAAGTCATGCTCTCGCCGAGATCGCGTCTTATCGACCAGACCTTGCGAGACGTGCAGTTCCGGGAACGTTACGGAATGTCCGTTCTCGCGATCTGGCGTGCGGAGAAGGAGATCGTCGAAGGCGTCGCAGACGAGAAACTAGCGTTCGGGGATGCGCTGCTCCTGCAGGGTCCTCGGGAAAAGTTGAAACTGCTCGCCACCGATCCCGACCTCATACCGATGATGCAGACGGTCGGCACGCAGGTGCATGGAAAGGGAATCGCGGCATCCACGATTTTCGTAGTCACGCTCGCACTCGCGATCATGTTCCCGTCGCTGACGGGTGCCCTGATGCTCGGTGGTGCAATCGCGATGATACTTACCGGCATACTCTCCTCCGAACAGGCCTATTCCTCGATAAGCTGGAAGACGGTGTTCATCATTGCAGGGATGCTCCCGATGGGGATCGCACTTTCGAAACCGATCGGGGGAGGACCGAGTGCGTCGCAAATCGTGAGCGATTGGCTCACGGCGACGCTTGCCACGGCGAGTCTCGGCTGGATGCTCGTTCCGATCATCGTCGGCTCTCTGTGTCTGATCACCGTGCTCATGGTCCAATTGATCAATTCAGGGGTGGTCGCGGCGATAATCGGCCCGATAGCGTTGACCATCTCGCAGTCCGTAGGAATAGAGGAACGGGCGATGATAATGGCTTTGGCAGTGGCCTCATCCATGACTTTCGCCAGCCCGCTCGGTCATCCCGTCAACGTCATGGTGATGGGTCCCGGAGGCTATCGCTTCGGTGATTATGTGAAGGTTGGCATCCCTCTCACGATCATCGCTTTCGTCACTCTGATGATTTTTCTCCCCATCATGTGGAAATTCTGAGCCCCAAGAGTCATACTGTCAGCAATGAAGTTCAAAGAATTGGGGCTCAATGAAGAGCTCCTGAAAAGATGCGAAGCGGTCGGATACAGTGAGCCGACCGCGATACAACAAAAAGCGATTCCTCTGGCACTTTCAGGGACCGACCTGATCGGTTGCGCCGAGACTGGTTCTGGAAAGACAGCGGCGTTCCTGCTCCCATCGCTCCACCACCTGATGAAGAAGAAGGTCCCAGGGGTCCGTCTTCTGGTATTGGCCCCTACCCGCGAGCTCGTCTCGCAGATCGATGAATCCTTCCGCACCATCGCTCCGAAGCAGTTCAAGTGCGCAAACATCATCGGTGGTGCGAACATGAACAAGCAGATAGAGGCCCTCAAGAAGGGGGTCAACGCCGTGGTGGCGACACCGGGGCGACTCAACGATCACATCGAGCGGGGAACCGTGGACATAAGCAAGGTGGAGATCCTCGTTCTGGATGAGGCTGACAGGATGCTCGACATGGGGTTCCTGCCGCAGATCAAGAGAATCATCTCCTCGGTTCCCAAGAAGAGGCAGACCCTTCTCTTTTCCGCCACTATGTCCACTCCGGTTCAGAATCTCGCGTGGAAGTTCATGCATGAGCCGGAGATGATCGAGGCCAGTCCCGTCAATAAGACTGCGCATACCATCGAAGAGGTCATCTATCCGGTCGCGACGAATTCGAAGATTGCGATGCTGATCCATCTTCTTGAGGAGAATGATTTCGAGAAGGTTCTCGTCTTCACCCGAACCAAGAGAACAGCGGAGAAGGTGGCGCACATACTGAAGGCCAGAGATCATCATGCCGATGAGATCCACGCCGACCGGTCACAGGCGCAGAGAGAGCGCGCGCTCAGGGATTTCAAGTCGGGAAAGACGAGGGTTCTCATCGCGACCGACATCGCCTCGCGCGGCATCGATGTCGAACTGGTCTCGCATGTCATCAACTTCGATGTGCCCGAATCACCCGAGGATTACGTCCATCGCGTTGGAAGGACGGGAAGGGCCGGGAACTACGGCGAGGCGATCACGCTTGCGAGTCCGATCGACAAGGTCGCAATCAAGGCTATCGAGAAACTCACCGGCAAGAAGATCAAACGTGTGGTCATCCCGGAGTTCGGTGGTGTCGAGGAGAGTCCCAAACCCCGAAGATAGATTCTGCCATGACCGGTTTCTCCGAAGTCAAAATCGAGAAGACTTTTGCCGCCGCCCATCGGCTGCGTGGACACAAGGGGAAGTGTGACAATCTACATGGACACAACTACCGCATCGAGATCTATGCCCGTGGGGTCGAACTAAACGAGATCGGACTGCTGATTGATTTCAGCGATCTCAGGAACATCGCGGACGAGTTCATCCGATACGTCGATCACAGGAATCTGAACGACCTTCCACCTTTCGACGAGGAACTCAATCCATCCGCCGAGAACATCGCCAAGTTCGTTCTCGAATATATGAACTCAAGGATAGAGGATGAACGGGTCGTAGTATGGAAGGTGAAGTGCTTCGAGACGGAGACGAGCACTGCGACCTACCAGCTTGAAATGTAGATTTCTGTTGAGTGGAAATCGAAAAGGTGGACCCGATGAGGTCCACCTTTTCTTTTGTATGGTCGGGGCGAGATGATTTGAACATCCGACCTCACGGTCCCGAACCGTGCGCTCTACCAGGCTGAGCCACGCCCCGTCAAAGTAAAAGAGAGTCTAGTTAATGGGCATTCCGAAGTCAATCTTGATGGTTTCCTGTGAAACTCGGGAAACAAATGGAATGCCGGGTGTTCCCTCAGCTCCAGCCGTGCTTTCCGATCAGGGGAACGAAGGAACACGGGCCGAAGTCCTCCTGTGAGAATCCGGTTTCGGTCCTCGTGACCCGGATCAGTCTTTGTGACTCCTTCTCCTTTCCGACGGGCAGGACCAATTTTCCACCGATGACCAACTGATCGACGAGTGGCTGCGGTATCTCGGGTCCGCCTGCCGCCACTAGTATCCGGTCGTAGGGAGCGTATGTCTTCCATCCTTCGGTTCCGTCTGAACAGATCATGGACACGTTGTTGAAGCCGAGGCTTCGCAGTCTTGGAAGTGCGACCGAATAAAGTTCGTCGACCCTCTCGACAGCGAAGACCCTGCGGGCAAGGGAGGCGATCACCGCGGTCTGGTATCCGGACCCGGCTCCGATCTCGAGCACACGATGTGTCGGATCGAGTTCGAGCAATTCGGTCATCTTCGCGACTATCGCCGGTTGTGAGATCGTCTGCTTCGCCGCAATCGGCAGTGCGTTGTCCTTGTATGCCTGGGCCCGCAAGGCCTCGGGTACGAAGAGGTGTCTCGGAATCGCGCCCATCGCCGCGAGCACGCGCTCATCTTTGATGCCGATGTCGGCGCGCAGATGCTGCACGAGACGTTCCCGCGAGATTCTGAACAGATCGTCCTGTTGGGCTTGAGCGTTTCTCATCTGCACTATCTTTCCCAACCCTTGAGGGCGGAGATCGCTGAATGATCGGTTAGGTCGGCCTGCATCGGTGAGACGGACACGAATCCTTCCTCGACAGCCTCGAAATCGGTGCCCCCATCGGCGTGGAAGCCCTCACGATGTTCCCCGATCCAGAAATAGGGCTTGCCTCTCGGGTCGATGTGCTCTGAGATCACCGGTCGGGAATTCTTGAATCCCTGCCTTGTTATCTTTATCCCCTTCGGCTCTCCCTTCGGTACATTGACATTCAGCAGCACGCCTTTCGGAAGCCCTTTATCGAGGGCGACGAGCGTGAGTTCCTTCGCGATCTGCGCGGCCCGTTCGAACTCGAAGGTCCTGGTCGCCACGAGACTGAATGCGAGTCCGGTCACCCCGAGGATGGTTGCTTCCATCGCGCCGGCGACTGTTCCCGAATATGTCGCGTCGTCGCCGAGGTTCGGTCCGTGATTGATTCCTGAGACGCAGATGTCAGGCATCTCGCCCTGTTTGAAGATTTTGTTCAGTGCGAGAAGGACACAGTCCGTCGGCGTTCCATCGACGGTCCAATGCCGGTCGTCGATTTTCCGGATTCTGAGAGGTCTCGCGAGCGTGAGGCTGTGCGAGGCGCCGCTCATTTCGGTGGCGGGCGCAACCACGAACACATCACCGATCTCCTTCAAGGAATTCTCGAGAGAGAGAATCCCGTCGGCGTGGTATCCGTCGTCATTCGTCAGAAGTATCTTTGGACGTTTTGAATTCATCTGAAAAGAAAAAGCGTGGACTGAATGTAATCGAAAGTGAGAAACATTCAGCCCACGCGGATTGGTTGTCGATGAAACTATCTGCCGGAATTACCGCCGCCTGACGGCGCGGAGTTCATAGGACGCATCGGGCGCATCCTCTTACGGTTGCGCTTGCGTGCATTGACCGATTTGAGCTTCGCCTTCTGACCCGGAGGGATGAAGTGTGCGTGCTTTTTGAGGTCCTTGATGATCTCTTCCGTCATCACTTTCCTCTTGAAACGGCGCAATGCGCTCTCGATCGATTCATTCGGGTTGACTGTAATGAACGCCATGACTCTTTATCACACTCCTCTTGCCTCCGGTCTAGTTGCTGAGGCAAACCGTAATTAAATACCTTTTCGGGGCCGAAGGCAACCGAGGGCAGGTGGGACCGGCTGAAAGACCTTTGTTTTCTTTCAATTATGAGCTGGGATGAGAAAAGACCCGCCGAAGCGGGCCTTTTTCCCTGACTATCGTGAAGGACTAGGCGCTGGCGTCGTCCTTCTTCTTAATTCCACCGATCTGGACGAGGCTCTGTCCCTTGATCTGGTTTTTCTCGAGAACCATCTGCTGGTAGAGGTTGCGCATCATCTGCATCTCTTCAGCTGCGGTCTTCGGTCCTTCCATCTCCGGCTTGTTCGGCCTCTCGAGGTCGGTGTCGTTCAGGATGAGCCCGTGCGACTTGTCCTGAAGGGGAACCTCTTTGCCGCGAGCGAAGATCTCGTGACGACCGTGGTCCTTGTACCACTGCGCCACCGTCGCGTTCTGGTGCATGTGCTCGATGATGTTCCTCCAACCGATGCCCGTGTTGTAGGCGCAGAATGAAATCTCGCCTTCCTGGGTTCCATAAGGGATGATGCACATCTCGGTTCTGCGGAAGTCGTAGTTGAAGAGATCCTGGAACCACATTCCCGCGATGAACAGGAAGTTCCACGGATCCTGACGACGCTTCTGGATGTCCTCGATGGTTCTGTTCGGTCCGACCTTGCCGTAATCCTTTCCTGAGAGTCCGAACGACTTGTCGAACTTCTTGAGGATGCCGCCGAGCGTAAGGCTTTCTGGCGAACCGTAGGGGTTGTAGTTCTTCAGGAGGGCCAAAGCCATCATGAAGTTCGAGAACCATTTTCCACGGTTCGTGTCGGTGATGTGCTGCATGTCGGTCACGAGTCCCGCGATATCGAGGAACTGCGGAACCGGAGCCATCTCCTTGGTCTCCTTGTTGATCATCACGGCCGTTCCGACTCCGCAGTTCGGGTGGCATCCGCATGAGACCTGTCCCCAATCCGCATCAGGTCCGTGCACGACGTCCGCAAAGTCAGCGAATGCTCCCATCAGTGAAAGAGGGAACCAGTCTCTCGTGGGCTCGGTGATGCCGACCTGCTTCTGAACATCGAGAGCCAGGTGCGAGAGCGTGTAACGCTGCTGAAGTCTACGCTGCTCGGTGATCTGTTCGTCGCGACCGGTGAACGAGACCGGCTGGAACGCGATGAAGGAGATCTTCTTCGGGTTGTCGAGGGCGAATCTGATGATCGATCCGACCTGATCGTTGTTGATACCGTTCACGAGCGTGGTGACGAGAATGATGTCGACACCGGCTTCGTGCAGGTTGTTGATCGCACGGAGCTTCACATCGAAGAGGTTTCCGATCTGCCTGTGCGAGTTCGCGTCGTTTCCGATTCCGTCGAACTGGAGGTAGACGAAGCGAAGTCCCGCCTCTGCGGCCTCACGGCAGAATTCCTTCGATTTGGCGAATTCGATACCGTTGGTCGCTGCCTGCACCGAGTTGTATCCGACTTTTCTCGCGTAACGCACAGCGTCGAGGAAGTGCGGCGAGAGCGTCGGCTCTCCGCCCGAGTACTGGACCGACATCTGTCTTCTCGGTTTGATCGAGATGGCGTTGTCGAGGATTTCCTTGACGTCCTCGAAGCTGAGCTCATGGACGAAACCGACCTGGTTCGCATCCATGAAGCACGGATCGCACATCATGTTGCAACGATTGGTGAGGTCCACTGTGAGAACCGCGCCGCGACCGTACTTGATCGAGGATGATCCATGGTTGTGGAGTTTCTCGTCGTTGTGCGAGCGCATGTCTCTTCCAGGGAAGAGCGTCTCAATGTGCTTGAGGAACTCGGCATCAATCGCCATGAGGTCCTCGAAGTGTCCGTGCTGCGGACAATCCTTGATCATCCAGATCTGTCCGTCACGTTCGATGATCTGAGCCTTGATTTCGCCGACCTTCTCGTTGATCAACGTGGACACATCGCGTTTTCCGCTGAGAATCTCCTCTCGGGCCTCAATCACGCAGTTCGGGCAAAGCGAGTCCGTGACTCTCGGAAACCCGAGGGTCGGTTTGGATTTCTCCCATGATTTCTGAATCGGGCGGTCGGCCCATTTCGGGGTGAAGGAGGGATTCGGTCTGTATTTGTTGACCGCGCGAACGGCGTTGAAGATCCCCCCGGCGATGTAGGTAAGTCCTTTTTCAAAGTGCTTTACAGGTCTCATAGATTTTTCCCTTGACTCATTTTGTTGGCTCGAGGCTTCGACCTCGGGCTCCAGGCTTGGGTGCGATTCCTTTGTTTCGGAACCTCACAGCTCCGATGAACCAGCGACTCCCGAACTTTTTGAAACAAGATAACAAAATAAGGAGTCGCGCACGTGAACGCAAGCCGCATGCCATCTAGGATTCATTCACGATTCATCCGGACACATGTGCGGAAGCAATCCAACAAGCACATATTTCCCAATAGCTTACAGAATGTTCAGACAAACCGAGCACCCTTGAAGCGAATCGGCGTTTCGTGAGCCAGAGCAATAAAACGTATCGGTAATACCCACGTGATTCGATGAAATGTCAAAAAGATACACTTCCTTGCTTTGGAAGTCCTGATCGGTCATTGGAATGTGCTGCAATCAATCCGAACCGGGAGTGCTTAATCACCGTGCCTCACGACAACCACTCGGAAGAATTATTTAAGCGGGCCTTGTTAAGCTAAATCGAATAGAAATAGCTGTCTTTACTCAGGTCCATCCCGTCGTTCTCATATCGTTCAGTTTTAAGCGTATACTTTATACAAAACATCAGAAGAGTTCTGTAACCTATTGAAAATAAACATATTAAGCATTGCTTTAATTCTGCTTTACTCGTTTAACAAGCTTATGCTACTTTAAACGCACTCCTGAGGACTGCAGACTTGATTCGTGAGATGCGAATCGATTGAAAGAGGCGAGAGCCGGAGTCGCAGTCAAGGAAATTGAAATTTCGGAATCGACGACGCTCTAGGTCCTAGCCACTGAGAGCCGGAGGTCAAAGCTTGAAAAAGGTCAAGAATTCTTTTCAGGTCGCCAACGGAAGGAAAACGGTGACGGTAAAGAGAAAGTCAGTCAAATCAAAGCGCAAGTCGGACTATCCGATATGGTTTCCGCTGATTCTGATCTGCCTGGTCTTGGGAATGATCGGGGTTGCAGTGAACATGAGGGCCTTTGCGCAGATGAGATCCGAAAGCGAGCAGCACAACAAGTTGCTCGGAGAGTTTGAAAAGATATCTGAGGAGAATCTCGCGCTGGAAGCGGAGATCAAGAACCTCAAGTCGGACCCGGCCACGATCGAACGCGAAGCTCGCAGGATCGGAATGAGCCGTCCGAATGAAAAGATTCTTGTGCCTACGAATTGAACAAATAGCGGATAGTTCTTTCGTAGGTACAAGATTTCCCTCCCGTTGAAAACCCGCTCGAACCCTGTCCGTCCGCTTAGCCTTCAGTTCGCCCTACCGGAAATGAGCGGTCCGAATCGAGAGATTCGGACCGCACTACCCTCCTTTCAAGCTCCCGTATCGGTTTCAATTTGATCATCCATCCCATATAGTTCTGAGAGATGGCCCGCTATCATCTCTACTACTCGCCCAAGTATTACGCCGAGATCGGCGAGGGTCATGTATTCCCGATAAGGAAATTCGAGTTGGCCCGAAATCTGCTCTTGGCCGAAGGCACCGTCACCGAGGAAGAGGTGGTGGAGCCACCGCGTGCCGCCATCGAGGATGTTTGCCTGGTCCACGATCCCGGGTACATCGACAGACTTGTGAACGGCACGATGAGTGCGAAGGAGGTCAGGAAGCTCGGTCTGCCCTGGTCGGAGTCGCTCGTCACGAGATCCTTCACCGCCATCTCCGGAACGATCGAGGGCGCGAAGATGGCGCTTCAGCACGGAGTCGCTTCGAATCTCGCAGGTGGCACCCACCATGCGTATCCCGACCGGGGCGAGGGGTTCTGCGTTCTCAACGATGTCGCCGTGGCGATCAGAGTTTTGCAGAGAGACGGACTCGCCCGTCGTGCCCTGATAATCGATTGTGATGTGCATCAGGGGAATGGAACGGCGTTCATCTTCGGGGAGGATCCTGAGGTGTTCACTTTCTCGATGCATGGGGCGAAGAACTATCCGCTGTTCAAAGAGAATTCGGATTTGGATATAGAATTACCCGACGGGACCGGTGACGAGGAGTTTCTTGAAACCCTCGAAGAGGCGCTCCCAAGGATAGCGCTTCACAATCCCGACATCGTCTTCTATCTCGGGGGTGCGGATCCCTTCGAGGGGGACAAACTCGGCAGACTCAAACTCACAAAGGAAGGGTTGAGGCGCCGCGATGAATTGGTCCTTGGATTCGCGAGGGAGAGGGGCTGGCCCTTGGTCACGACTCTGAGCGGAGGGTACGCGCTCGAGATCGATGACACCGTGGAGATCCATGCCAACACCATCAGGGCGGTGAAGAGTGTGTACGCAGATCAATTCGGCAGAACGGCAGGCGCGGGCTCGTAATCGGAAGACAAGACAGAAAGGCGGTCATCATCAAATGAAAATTGTCGTTATCGGTAGTGGATTCGGAGGACTTTCCGCGGCGATTCGTCTGCAGGCGCAGGGTCACGATGTGACCATCGTGGAAAAGAGGGACAAACTCGGTGGTCGCGCCTACGTCTATGAGAAGGACGGTTACAAGTTCGATGGCGGACCGACGATCATCACCGCCCCCTGGCTGATCGATGAACTTTTCGAGATGTCGGGAAAGAAGACCGCCGACTACGTCAAACTCGTGAAGATAGATCCCTTCTACAACATCCGATGGGAAGATGGGACGGTCTTTCACTACAACGACGACAAGACTGTCCTGCGCGAGCAGATAAGGAAGATCGCCCCTGAGGAGGTCGAGTCCTATGAAAAGTTCGCCGGCGACCTCGATGAGATCTACCGCGTCGGCTTCGATCTGATCGACAAGCCGTTCAACACCATCTGGAGCATGATCAAGGTCGTACCACAGATGATCAAGCTAAGGTCCGACAGATCGGTCTACAAGTTCGCCTCCAGATTCTTCAAGAACGAGAAATTGCGCGAGGCGTTCAGCTTCCATCCGCTCCTGATCGGAGGAAATCCGTTCACATCGACTTCCATCTATTCGATGATCCATGAACTCGAGCAGAAATACGGGGTGTGGTTCGCTATGGGCGGGACGGGCGCCTTGGTGTCGGGTTTCGGAAGACTCTTCACGGACATCGGCGGAAAAGTGATGCTCGAACGCGAGGTCGACGAGATTCTGGTGAAGGATGGAAAGGCCTGCGGAGTTCGTCTGAAGTATGGTGAGGTCATCGAAGCGGATTCGGTCGTCTCCAATGCCGACGTCGCATTCACCTATCTGAATCTGATCAAAGCCGAACATCGGAGGAAGTACACCGACAGGAAGGTGAAGGGGATGTCGTACTCGATGTCACTCTTCGTGATCTATTTCGGAACAGATCGGAAGTACGACGACATCGCGCATCACGAGATCATCCTCGGACCGCGCTATCGGGCGTTGCTCGAGGACATCTTCGACAGAAAAATCCTTGCCGACGATTTCTCGCTCTACCTGCATCGTCCCACTGCGACCGACCAATCGCTCGCGCCTGAAGGATGCGATTGCTGGTATGTCCTGTCGCCGGTGCCACATCTCGGTGGCGACATCGATTGGAAGACCGCCGCGGAGCCGTACAAGCAGAGAATCTTCGAATATCTCGAGAAGCATTACATGCCCGATCTGCGCAAGCACATCACGACCGAGATCCACATCGATCCGCTCCATTTCGAGAGCACCCTCAACAGCCATCTCGGCTCCGCGTTCTCCGTCGAGCCGACTCTGCTGCAGAGCGCCTACCTAAGACCGCACAACATCTCGGAGGATGTGGGCAACCTCTACTTCGTCGGTGCTGGAACACATCCGGGAGCGGGGCTCCCCGGTGTGATCTCGAGTGGGAAGATTGTTGGAAACATGATAGGAAAAGCATGACGATGCGGTGGATCAAGATAGGTTCGGTGACTCTGTTGGGGGCTCTCCTTGTCTGGACGGCCTTCGAACTGTTCACTTTTCCGAATCTTGCGAAGCTTAGAACCGAGAATCCAACGACGACATCTCTCATCGAGGGTCGCATCGCCGAGGCTGAATCCGAGGGCAGGGAGCCGGTCAAGAAGATGATCTGGCAACCGATCTCCAGGATATCTCCGAATCTGCATCGGGCGGTCCTGGCGGGAGAGGATGCGAGATTCTTCCAGCACAACGGATTCGATTGGGAGGCGATCGAGAAAGCCTGGGATGAAGCCGTGAAGGAGGGAGAAAAGGAGGCGAAGGCCGAACAGGACTATGACCCGAACTCCTGGATTCCGCCGATGCCGAGTTTCAAGCGCGGTGCCTCGACCATAACCCAGCAGCTGGCGAAGAATCTTTATCTGTCGGAGGAACGTTCCTTTTTCCGTAAGGGAAGAGAGGCGGCGATCACCTACTTCCTCGAGAGGGAACTCAGCAAACGCAGGATTCTTGAAATCTATCTGAATGTCATCGAGTGGGGCGATGGCATCTATGGTGCGGAAGCCGCATCGAGGCACTACTTCAGGAAGTCGGCCTCGAATCTTTCAGCCCGCGAGGCCGCATATCTTGCGGCGATGATTCCATCTCCGCTCAACGTGTTCAATCCGAAGAAGAATCCGCGTCGGGTGGCGAGACGCCAACGCGCGATCATGCGGCACATGAATTCGGTGCGACTCGATTACCGGTGATTCCACCGAATCGAAGAAAAAGGGTGGCCGGAGCCACCCTTTTTCTTTTGATTAACGCCTTCTGAGAGGCCTCGGTTTCTTGATGACCAGCTCGTCAAGAATCCATCCCGCTCCTCCGAACTTCTCGGTGATGAACAGGACATACCTGATATCGACCGAGATGGTCCTGTTGAGTGCCGGATTGAAGAAGATGTCGTTGCCGAGACCTTCGTAATTGCTGTCGAACGCGATCCCGATCTGGTCCCCGTTCGCATTGAGCACCGGACTCCCCGAGTTTCCACCGATGATGTCGTTATCGGTGAGGAACGCGAGCGGAACAGAATCACCGAGTCCCCAGCCTCCGAAATCCTTTCTCGCCTGGAGATCGTAGAGTTTCGCAGGAACATCGAAGGGTACCACTCCCGTGTCTTTGGCGAGCTTTCCTTTCAGAGTGGTGAACGGAGTGAAGAACTCCGCCTCTCTACGGCTGTAGCCCTTGATGTTTCCGAAGGTGAATCTCAGGGTCGAGTTCGCATCGGGATACGGTCTCACTCCGCGCATCTCAGCATTTGCCTGTTGGAAGAGCAGTCGAAGTTCGTCGATCTTCTGGTTGTATGCCGCGAGCCTCGAGCTCGCTCCGGTGCGGGCCTCTATCATCGCCTCCATGAAGACCACCAGTTCCGGATACCGAGCCTTGAGCTCCTTCTGCGACATGCCGTAGATGGCAATCACCTTCTCGGCACTCGTGGGACCATCGGGTCCGAAGAGCCTCGAAAGGAACGCGGCCTCGGCGTCGCGACGAGCCTGTCCGGTCTTTCCGCCGAACATGAATTCAACTGTCTCGATCTTTTCCTTGCCTGGCAGTTCCGCCAATGACTTCAGGAAGAATCTCGCGAGGTCGTCCTCGACGCCCACTTCGCGGGCACCGATCGCTCGCGTGATCTGAGCCTTCTTGTTGTCATCGAGTTTCGCTCCCTGGTTCACGGAATTCACCGCATCATAGAGCCATGCGAGAAGCGGGGTCGATGCGGGATTCGGAAGAGTCCTGATGACGCGGTCACGTGTGCCGACCTCGTAGAAATCCGCGGATGCCTTCGCTATATCGGCGAGGACGGTTCCATACTTCGCACTCCTCACGGGATCTGCGGCGATCCACTCCGCCAACTTCTTCTCATCCGTGATCTTCCGCTTCAGGATGTCGGCGCGCCTCATCGATTCGATGTTGCCCGTGTAGAGCTTCTGCACGTTGCCGAGGCTGAAGATCTGGTCCTGAAGCCCGATTCTCTTCTCTTCGTCGTTCTCGCCTGCCTTGACGAGTCCATCGATGAAGGTCGTCAGGTACTTCACGAGGAAGGGGAACTGGACGTTCTGCATGTAATCGATGAACTGGGTCTCACGATACCTGGTCGTTCCGCCGGGATATCCGAAGATCATCGCGAAATCGTTTTCCTTGAGACCCTCGGTCGAGAGGGCGAGGAACTTCTTCGGTGAATAGGCGACGTTCTCCTTCGCATAGGTCGCGGCCTTGCCATCCGCTCCCACGTAGGCTCTGAGAAATGCGAAGTCTCCACTGTGTCTCGTCCATTCGAAGTTGTCCGGGTCTCCGCCGAAGTAACCGATGTTCTTCGGTGGGGCATAGACCATGCGGATGTCTTTGATCTCAGTCGTTTCGAATAGGTAGTGGAAGAAGCCGCTGTTCATCGATTGGATTCTGATCGTGGAACCCTCGGGGGCCTTCTCCTGTTCGGATTTGGTCAGTGCTTCGGTGTTGGAACGCAGTTTCGCCGCGAGTTCCGCACCCTTCAAGCCTTCGGATCCTGCACGGACCTTGTCGGTGACATCCACGACCCTCTTGGTGATGAAGACGCTGAATCCCGGAACGGGCATCTCCTTCTCCATCGAGTCCGCCTTGTAGCCGTCCTTTCCATAGTCGACTCCGTTACCCGAGGCATCGACCAGTGCACCGAACACGCAGTGGTGATTGGTGAGAATCAGACCCTTCGCCGAGACGAACTCCGCAGTGCAACCACTGCTGAGCCGGACCACCGCATCTGATATCGAGGGGGCGTTAGGGTTGTAGAGGTCGGATGGATCGATTCTGAGACCGCGTTGTCTGAGAGGCAGTTTGGCGATCTGATCGGGGGTGTACATTCCCTCATCGGCTCTGACACCGACAAGCGGGAACATGTTCAAAACTATCGCGAACGCGACCGTGAATGCGGTCAGGTTCTTTCTCATGAATGACATCTTTGTGTATCTCCTTTGGGATTGTGCCGACGAGTTTAAGAGAAGAAGTCCCAATCGCAAAGAAACCCTCTCCTACACGGTCGAAAACAGCCTTCATCCGAGGGCTCTCGGTCTATTCTTTGGAGAAATGCCTGTAGACCATGTAGCCCACGGCTATCAGCACCCCGATGAATGCGAGAACGATGATTCCTTTGACCGCCCACAGCAGCAGTCCGACCAGGGCTATCGCCTGTTTCAGAAATGTTATCGCCAATGCGACGAGGAGGACGATGCTTCCCCACATTCCAACCGTTTTCAACATACCGTTCATATGACTCGACCTCCATCACTGTTTCCAACTTCCGCTGCGGGCCGCACGCGAACCCTCGCGCTCGCGCTCCGCCTGTCCCGCTCGGTCTCTCCCTGACGGGAGCATCTTCCTCGTCCTCATGAAGTTCTTTGACGCATAGACCCCGAGAGCGATGAGCAGCACCGGGAGGATGCCGTTCGAGACGAAGGTCGGCCCGAGAATCAGGGTCAACATCAGCACGATTCCGATCACCGCCAAGATCAATGCGAGAAAGCGTCTGCCACCCACCAACCGTGGATCCATCCCGTCTTCGCCGGAGGAGACTCCTGTTCGGATCCTTTTCGCCGAGAGGTATGCATCGATGGGAAGAATCGCGAACCAGAGCGCGATGAAGCCAAGAACCGGCATCGGCATCCCGTTGGTCTGCACGGCCAGTTGGAAGAGCCCCGCGACGAGGCCGAAGTGGACGAACGCGCTGATGGTCTCTCCGTTGTAAGCGGCTCCGAGACCCGGACAGAACCACGAGAGAAGAAACGAAAGTACGGGAATCGGCAGGCGCCTTGAAGACTTGCGGGTCGATGAGGTCCGCAAGGACTCGACTCCTGCGAGTATGCAGTTCTCGCAGAACGGATATCCCTTCACCCGGTGGTCGCATCCGCGGCAAAGTCCCTTGCCGCAACTGTTGCAGTGAGCGGTCGCGGGATTTCTCACGTGATACGCGCAGTTCATCTATCGCTACCTCCGTTCGATTCGCTTCCTCCGATGTCGATCGCACTGAGGACCGCATCGCTGCCATCGTTGTAGGTCTTGACGACCATGTCGTAACCCTTCGCGATCGTCGGCGCGCTCCTGTCATCCGTGGTCGAAGGAATTCCGATGAAGACCGCGGCTGATGCGACCAACAAAACGATGGCGACCGTTTGTGTCAGGACGGGGGATGAGATCAACGCATCAAGAGCATCAGTCACCCCGCGGAGGCCTGACCTGACGAATGAGATGAATCCCGCTCGGGATTCCGTCCGAGGAATCTGCGAGAGTCGGTCAGTCAATGATCTCCGCATCGGCGCCGGCGATTTGGCGAGAGCATCGAGTTCTGTCAGTGATCTCGAAGTGAGGTCGAACAAGGATCGACATTCAGCGCAAGTGTCTCGATGTGAGAGCAGTCCGGCTCGTACTCCATCGCCGAGCGAATCCTCGAGGAGGTCTGAAAGTTTCAGCTCGAAGGATTCACAGTCGACCGTGGAATTGTTCTGCAATATCGCCACGAGATTGCTTCCGAGACGGGAACTGGGCACGGCCTCGTCCGAGAGCGAACGACATGCGAAGACGGTCTCGGTCACAGAGTCGCGAAGTTCCCGGCAGTCGACACAGTTTCCGAGATGCAGGTTCAACTCATCTCGGAGCACTGGTGTCACATGGCCTTCGAGAAGATTCGACAGATTCTCCTCGAAGAACTCACATGACATTCCATTTGACGCTTGCTCTCTCATCCTTCTAGATTTCCAATACCTTCATCTCCCTGAGGCGTTTCGCAAGTTCGATTCGTCCGCGGTTGATCCTCGACTTAACGGTTCCCTCGGGTATCTCGAGGTGCGACGCGATCTCCTGATACGACAGTTCCTCGATGTCCCTCAAAATGACGCACTCCTTCAGGTCCGGCGTCAGGGTGCCGATCGCCGCGTGAACGATCACCGCCCGCTCACTTCTTTCGAGTCCCGATTGGATGTCCTCATCACCTGATTGCAATCTGTAGTCATGTTCGTCGACGTCCTCGGCTCTAGAGTTCTGGGGATTCCTTTGACGCTTCCGATAGTCATCTATGATCAGATTCCTCGCAATCCGCATCAACCATCTGGAGAGATCTCCCTGTGCGGGATCGAATTGGTCGAGGCTTCTGAATATCTTGACGAAGACATCCTGCGTGAGGTCCTCTGCGGATTCGATCTCGGATGTGAAGCGGTAGGCGAGGTTGAAGACCCTTCTGGCAAAGAGGGACACGATCTCCTCCCATGCCGAACCGTCCCCGCTTCGGCATCGGTCCACCAACTCGACATCGTTCGATGTTTCCGCTGTCCCGACCTGGTCCAATAGAGCTCCTCGATATCTGCACCCGCCCCCGGTTCCCGAGCGATGCGTTCCATGACTTCAGTTACGATTCCAATACCTAAAAGGTTCCGAGCCATCAGGGCTTGACGTTGGTGCCTCGGCTAAGTCCTCGGGCAACTTCGCTTTAGAGCCCTTTTATTGTATCTTTCCTTAGTTTTCAGGGCGGATTGAGCCCTTCTCAGGCCCGAATTATACCCTTTGCCACTCGCGCAGAAGCCATCCATTTGAAAAAGATTCTCAGATACATCTTCCTTCTCGCGGTCGCTGCGATTCTGTTCTGGCTGTTCGCCAGAAACATCGAGGATTGGGATCTCGTGTTCTCGAGCCTCAGGAAGGCCGACAGCCTGATGATCGTGCTTTCGGTCGCGGTGGTCTGCCTGGGTTATCTCGTCAGGGCCGTCAGATGGCGCGCTCTGCTCGAGCCGATCACAGAATCATCTCTGAAAGAACTTTTCGCCACTACAACCGTCGGGTTCGCGGCGGTGTTTCTCGTGGGAAGGGCGGGGGAGATCGTCCGGCCGATGTGGCTCCCTCTGAGGGATGAGCGGGTGAGACCGTCTGCGGCGCTCGTAACCATCGGAATCGAACGCATATTCGATCTCGCGTCACTGATCATCTTCTTCGCTGTCAACATGCTGTTCCTCTCCCGCTCTCCGGAACGTGAGCAGGATTTCGCATTCTGGGGATTCGTGTCCTATCTCCTCTTGGTCGGGGTGGTCGCGGGATTCGCATTTCTGTACTTCTTCTACTTCATTTCCGGGAGGGTGATCCCGTGGATAGACCGATTGCTTCGCAGACTCAGAGTCCCCGACCGGCTTGTCACATTGCTGACGGGTCTTCTGGGGCAACTCGCAGCGGCGTTGTCGGTGCTGACCGATTGGAAGGCGACTGCGAAGGTGGCCTTCTGGACGTTCATACTGTGGTTGACGATTCTCGCCCCGACCTGGCTCGTCCTCATGGCTTTCGGTTTGGAGCTATCGCTCTCGGCTGCGGTGTTCGTGATGGGTTTCGCCTCGATAAGTTCGCTGATCCCGACCCCCGGAGGAGCCGCCGGCGCATTCCATCTCGCGACCGCGCAGGCGACGGTGATGCTCGGAATCGGGAAGGAGCAGGCGATGGCATCGGCGATCGTGATGCATCTGGTTTATTTTGCTCCCGCTATTCTTTTTGGTATCTACTACTTCCTGCATGGAGACATCTCCATGCGCAGGTTCAAGAGGTTGCTCTCTAAGCAGAGCGCGGTCGATGAAATCGAGACCGACAGCCCCGATCTGATTCCAGAGTGATTTATGAGATGTCCATTCTGCACACATCTTGAGGACAAGGTCGTCGATTCGAGGGAATCGAAGGACGGTGATTCCATCCGTAGACGTCGCGAGTGTCTAGGCTGCGGTCGGAGATTCACATCCTACGAGCGCATCGACGAGATACCCTACATGGTCATCAAGAAGGACGGCCGTCGGGAGGCCTTCGAGAGAAACAAGATCATGGCCGGCCTCTTGAGAGCGTGCGAAAAGAGACCCATCTCCGCCGCGCAACTCGAGTCCATAGTCGATGAGGTCGAGAAAAGCGTCATGGACGCCTCGGATCGGGAGTTCTCCACGAGCGACATCGGAAAACTGATAATGGGAAGGCTCAAGACGCTCGACAAGGTCGCTTATGTCCGCTTCGCATCGGTCTATCTGGAATTCGAGGACGTCTCGGAGTTCATGGACGAGCTCAAATATCTCGTCAGGGCCAGAAAGGAGAAGCCGAAGAAGAAGAAATCCAGATAGACACAGCGGAGTCTACTGAAATCACGCCGTCCCTACATTTAGGAGACGGCGTTTTTCATTGCGTTGCCCTTTGATTCCGATTTACTTAACATTGAGCCATGGACGAAATCGACGATTTTTCGGGGAAGCTGGGCGACCCCGACCTCACCGACGCACAGATGCAGATTCCGGGAGAGCTCCCGGTGCTGCCTCTGCGTGACATCACAATCTATCCTTTCATGATCGTTCCTCTGTTCGTTTCTCGCGACCGCTCCATTAAGGCTGTGGAGCAGGCTCTTGCGGGGAATCGTATGATCTTGCTCGTATCGCAGCGCGATCTCGACATCGAGGACCCGAAGCAGGGCGATCTGTACACGATGGGAACGGTGGCCGTCATCATGCGGATGCTGAAACTCCCCGACGGAAGGATAAGAATACTCATCCAGGGTCTTTCCCGCGCGAAGCTCGATGTCCTGCACCCGGAGGGCGATCACATCCGCGGGCAACTCACGCCGATAACCGAGCCGACCGTCGATTCGAAGAAGCCGAAGGTGGAGGCGTTGCTCAGGAATGTCAGATTCTCGATGGAGCGTGCCGCGAATCTCGGAAAGAACATATCCCCCGAGGTCCTCGCGATCGTTTCCGGACTTGAGGATCCGGGTCGCCTCGCGGATCTCTCCGCGTCGAATCTCGAACTCAAGGTCGAAGATGCCCAGACGATTCTCGACACGGTCGATCCGATGGCGCGGCTCAAGAGGGTGAACGAGTTGCTTGCGAGGGAACTCGAGGTGCTTTCGGTTCAACAGGAGATCAATTCCCAGGCCCGAGCAGACATCGATCGTTCACAGCGCGAGTATTTCCTCAGACAGCAGCTCAAGACGATTCAAGCCGAACTCGGTGAGGGGAACGAACTCTACGAGGAAATCGAACAGTATCGCGAGAAGATCAAGAAGGCTGGAATGCCCGCGACGGTCGAAGAGGAAGCGCTTCGCCAACTCAAGAAACTCGAGCGCATGCATCCCGACACGGCCGAGACGGCGACGCTCAGAAATTGGCTCGACATCATGACGGACCTTCCATGGTCGCGTTCATCCGAGGACAACCTGGACCTCAAGAAGGCGCAGGAGATTCTCGATGAGGATCATTTCGGCCTCGAACGCGTGAAGGAACGCATAATCGAGGCTCTGGCAGTCAGGAAACTCAAGAAGAAACCTAAGGGCTCCATCCTCTGTCTCGTCGGTCCCCCGGGGGTCGGCAAGACCTCGCTCGGACGCTCTATCGCAAGGGCGCTCAACCGACAGTTCGTGCGACTTAGTCTCGGAGGACTCCACGATGAGGCCGAGATCCGAGGACACAGGAGAACCTATGTCGGAGCGATGCCGGGTCGCATCATGCAGGGCATCCAGCAAGCGGGAACCAACAATCCGCTCATCATGCTGGATGAGATCGACAAGGTCGGATCCGACTTCAGAGGCGACCCGAGCTCGGCGCTTCTCGAGGTCCTCGACCCCGAACAGAACTCGACCTTCAGAGACAACTACCTCGGGGTCACCTTCGACCTTTCGGACGCGATGTTCATGACGACCGCGAACATGCTCGACACGATTCAGCCTGCTCTCAGGGACAGGATGGAGATCATCTACCTCTCCGGATACACGGAAGAGGAGAAGACGGAGATCGCGCGCAGACATCTCATTCCGAAACAACTTGATGAGAACGGCCTCGTCAAGAAGGATCTCTCCTTCGATCGCCAGGCCATCATGAAGATCATCGGTGCCTACACGCATGAGGCGGGACTTCGGCATCTCGAGCGCGAGATCGGAAAAGTTTGTCGCAAGGTCGCGCGGGACAAAGCTGAGAAGGGAAAGAGATTCAAGTCGGTCAAGATTTCAGCGGACACTCTTCCGAAGTTCCTTCGTGCGCCGAAGGTCTTCCATGAGAAGGCGCTCGCGAAGGATTCGATCGGTACCGTCACGGGGCTGGCTTGGACGGCGGTGGGTGGCGACATCCTCTTCATCGAAGCACTCAAGACCAAGGGCAAGGGCAAGCTGATGCTCACCGGTCAGCTCGGAGACGTCATGCAGGAATCCGCTCACGCCGCGCTCTCGTACGCGAAGTCCAAGGCTTCCGAGCTCGGGATTGCGGATGAGGATTTCGACAACTTCGACCTCCATCTCCATATTCCTGAGGGAGCGATTCCGAAGGATGGGCCCAGTGCGGGAATAACCATGGCCACGGCGATCGTCTCCGTGCTGTCTGGTCGCCCGGTCCGCAAGGAGGTTGCGATGACAGGTGAGATCACTTTGCGTGGAAACGTCCTGCCGATCGGCGGAGTCAAAGAGAAGCTTCTCGCCGCGAGACGGGCGAACATCAAGACCGTGATTCTCCCGAAACAGAACAGTCAGGACCTCGAGGAACTCCCTGATGAGGTTCGGAAGGACCTAAGATTCGTCTTCGTGGAGCACGTCCGGGAGGTCTTTGAAAATGCCCTGAGGCATTTCGATGGGGTGCAGGGCCCCGCTGGAAAGCCCAAAACTAGGGGGCTTTACCGAAAAAAGGCCCTGAAGCGGCCTTCGGGAAGGGGTAAGAAATCCGCTAAGTGATTATTTTATCGATACTTTCGGTCGTTGACACCCCTCTTTGAGGGGTGTTACCGTTTCTAGAGTAATTGGAAAAACAACTTTTTTTATTCCGAATGGAGCAACCTTCAGGGGGTTCCGAGCGTTTATATAACTTAGATATCCAATCAAGGCACTTATACGATGATCAAGGGTTTTCTGAATTTCTTCCTTATCGCCTCTGTTCTGGTGACGTCCAATGGCGTCAACGCCCAGGACAGTCGGTCCGCTGTCCGACAGGATGATGCGGTCCTTGAAAAGGTGGCTGACACGCTAAACAAGAGCGGAAATGCTTTCCGCTCGGGTCTCGCCTTTCTCGCATCCGATGACAAGGTCTCGGCCAGACGCGAGTTCGACAGGGCCACGAAGTTCTTCATCGAATCCGGGCTCAGGGCCAATGTCACGGTCAGGTTCGCGGATTGTCGCGGTCTTCTCGAAGAGACCGTCTTCAGACTCGAATATCCTGACAGGGGACGAGTGGCCGAGATTTCGAAGTTGTTTTCCGTGTGCGGTTGGGGCGACCCGGGCGAGCTCGCGAACATCGGGGGCAAGATAGTAGGGCCTGACCTTGTCAATCAGGCGAACGGCGTTGTGCAGAGCGATGAATCGAAGAGCGGATTCGTCAGCCAGGGTCACGATCCCTCGCCGCTCGATGAACTTGCGCGGTTGGTTTTGAACGAAGAGGAAGAGGATGTCGACTCTCCAACGGCTCGGAATCAGCTCCGCATTCTGGAATCAGCCGCGGTCAACCGCTCGCTCGGCTTCAGCTTCCAGGCGCATCCGAAGGTCCAGCAATACATCAATTATTATCAGGGTCGCGGACGACAGACCATGAACATCGGACTCTATCGTTCGGGAATGTTCATGAGAATGGCTCGCAGAATCTTCCGTGAGGAAGGAGTGCCCGAGAACGTCGCATGGCTCGGTCAGGTCGAAAGCGCCTGGAAGCCACTGGCGATGTCATGGGCTTCAGCGGCCGGGCTCTGGCAGTTCATTCCTGCCACGGGATCGAGATTCGGTCTGAGACGCACCGCCTATCTCGATGAGAGAAACAGCTTCGAGGCCGCAACAAGGGCCTCAGCGAGATATCTGAAATTCCTCGCCAACAGGTACGATGGGAATTGGGAACTCGCGATGGCCGCATACAACACCGGAGAGGGAAATGTCGACCGTGCGATTTCACGTGCCGGTGGTGTCAAGAATTTCTGGGTCATATATCCCTATCTGGCGCAGGAGACAAGGAACTACGTTCCCAACATCCTCGCGACGATCATCATCGCGAACAACCCCGCGCAATATGGATTCGGGCATGTGAAGCCTGCTCCTCCGCTCGCGTGGGATCAAATCCGGGTTCCGGCCCTGACAAATCTCTCGCTCATTGCGCAGGCATCGGATACGACGGTCGAGTATCTCCGATATCTGAACCCCGAGCTCCGCACGAACACGACTCCGCCCGAGAATTACATCGTCAGGGTTCCTCCTGGCAGAGGTGACAACGTCGTCGCCGTCTTCAGGAATCTTCCTGCGGGAAGGTCCGGAGCGGTCGCCCTCGTCTCCTCGGTGAGAGGTGAGTCCTGGCAGAATGTCTCGGAGCGTACGGGGGTGTCGGTTGAGGAACTGCGCGCCGCGAACCCGGGAATGAGCAATCCGAACGGAAAGATGATCGTGCCTGCCAAGGAACCGGTCGTCCTCACGGCATCATTGAGACCGACGACAGTCGAAGAGGAGAAGAAGCCGGTCGAGGGAACGACGATCACGGTGAAGAAGGGTGACAATCTTTCCAGGATTGCGAAGCGTCACGGAGTTTCAGTCGGGCAGCTAGTGGAGGCGAACAACCTTTCATCTGCAACCGCCCCGCTCAAGATCGGACGCACGTTGATCATTCCTTCGAAGTGACCACGAACTCAGAACAATGAAAAAAGAGCCTCTCGGGGCTCTTTTTCATTTCTGGTTGGTCCGATAGAGAATCGGCCTGCTCGGCGCGGCATCCGCCATGAAGTCGGGGATCTGGAGATCGAGGACATAGATTCCGTCTTCAAGTGAATCGGGAATGTATGCCAGCTCCGTGATCGTCTTTCCCATCGATTTTTCATCGGGTCTATCGGAATTTTTCTCGATGCCCCAGAAGCTCTTGTGATTGATCAGGATTCCGCCGTCATTCATGCGATCGATCGATGGAAGATCGCACACGAGGTGCCTGATTCCGAGTTCGTTCAATAATTCTATGCAGTCGATTGAGAAGTACGGTGCCGAATCATCGTCGTAGAGCCGCGTCTTCTTGGAGTCATCATTCGGAATGGTTCTTATGACGATCGCCGACGGGATGTCTGAGGTCGAAAGCGAAAGGGAGTTCCTGACTGAGGCCGCAGTGACGATCAGGTCCGTCGGCACAGCCATGTCTGTCAGGGATTCGTCCACCGCACCGGCGCACTGTGGCTCGACGGTCACGAGAGCCGCCGACATCAGACTCTCCTTCAGACAATCGGAGACCGAGATGCGCTCGAGGGTGATGTGCCCGACGCACTCGGTGTGCGTTCCGTTGCAGTGCGGGATCAAGGTGTAGGTCTCGAAGTTGCAGCTTCCACCCCGACGGGTGTCGCCGACCAGATCTCCAGCTTCGGTTGCGATGGCAGTCGCTCGACTGACATCCCATGCGTTCGCCTGCGCCCCATTGAATTCGAGAGGGATGGCGATTGAGACGCCGTCGCTCGAATCGAAGGTGAGTTCACCGAATGACATCTTCATAGCCCTTTTGCCTCCGGCAGATCGGCGAGTCTCTTGCGGATCTCTGAAAGGTCGAGAGCATCGACGTCTTCCGTTTCACTGCAGATCGACATGAGCAGTCGGTCCTGTGCGTTACCTAGTGTCCGCGCAAGACTGTATGGCACGTCATCTCGGAACGTCACAAGGGAGTATTTCGAGAAGTAGTCCGGGAACGTCTGCTCTAGTCTGGTCTCTACGGTTCGCTTTCTTACGAAGACAGGGTCAGCGACCGCATCCCTCATCTCGTAGAAGTTCTCGACTGCGAGATCCGCGATAGCGTCCGCATTCTTCTTCCTAACCTCGGTGAAATCGGTGAACAGCCCTTCCCAATCCACGTCGACGCCATCGATCATGCTGTCGAGTATCCGGCAGTCTTCGAATGATGCGTTCATGCCTTGTCCATAGAAAGGCACGATCGCATGGGCCGCATCGCCGAGGAGAAGAGCCTTGCCTCCGACGTTCCATGGACCGGACTTGATGGTGCCCAGATTCCCGACCGGATTGGCGCGATACGAGTCACATAGATCGGGAATCAGGTCGATGACGTCGGGAAAGTTGGATCTGAAGAAGGCTTCGATGGGACCGTCCGCGATCTCTGCCTGCGTCTTGGCGGCGCCTGCGATCTCCGTGAAACTGTTGACACCCGAATGGGCCAGAAACAGAGTGCACGTGAAGCTCCCGTCGAGATTCGGCAGGGCGATCATCAGGAATTTGTCTCGGGGCCAGATGTGAAGAGCATCCTTCTCGATCGCGAATCCGTCACCTTGCCCCGTAGGCCAGATGTGAAGTTCCTTGTATCCGTGACTGAGCCATGTCTGTGAGAAGTCGAAGCGCGGAACACCTCCCGCGAGCATCGCGTTTCTGATTACTGAACCGGCGCCGTCAGTGCCGAAGATGACTGCGTCTTCGATGACCCGCCCGTCGGAGAGGGCCACGGCTCCGGAACTGCAGTCGAACGCTGTGCACGCCACTCCGAATCGCAGTTCGACATTTTCAAGGGATTCCGCCACATCCATCAATGCGATGTTGAGTCCGCCTCGTGAGATGGAGTTGATGTATTCGCCTTCGCGTCCGCTGTAGGGAAGACGACGCAACGATCCATCGGCTCCATGGATCATGCGACCGGTCATCGGGACCGCTTCGGAGAGCATGTATGAGTCGAGTCCGACTCCGCGCAGAGCGGCGATGCCGCGGTTCGACAGTGCGAGGTTGATCGAGCGTCCCGCGGAGATCCGGGTCTTCCTCATGTCTGGTCTCGACTCGATGACCTCGACCTCGAAGCCCTTGCGACCGAGGTATATCGCGAGAAGTGAACCCGCCAGACCTGCTCCGATTATCAGAATCTTTTTTCTCATCTCAGAAATTCCCGCGGTCGTTCGATTCAAAGACATGTTTTGAAGATCTCGCAGAATCTGTCGACATCTTCAAACGAGTTGTAGAGAGGAACGGGTGCCACTCTGATGACTCCCGGTTCGCGCCAATCCGCGAATATGTCATTGGCGAGAAGACGGTCGAAGACCGACTTGTCTCCTTTCGAGAGTTTCAGCGACAACTGACATCCGCGTTCCTCCGGATTCTCCGGGGTCAGGATTTCGAAATGATCCCTTGAAATCTCACGTAACCGTTCTTCCAGATATCCGGTCAGGGCTCGCGACTTCTCAAAGAGGGCAGGGAGTCCGGCTTCGTCGAAAAGATCGAGTGATGCTCGCAGTGCAGCTATGTTGAGCACGGCCGCATTCGAGAGCTGCCAACCGTCCGCACCGGGAATCGGTGCGAAGTCACGCCCCATCTCGAATCTGCTCTCGAGGTTGTGTCCCCACCAACCCGCGAATCTGGGAAGCGCCTTGTTCTCCGAGTGCCGTTCATGGACGAATGCACCCGCGACTCCTCCAGGGCCTGCGTTCAGATATTTATATGAACACCATGCAGCGAAGTCGACGCCCCAGTCGTGAAGTCTGAGAGGTACGTTTCCTATCGCGTGTGCGAGGTCGAATCCGACGGCGATACCCTGTCGCTTCGCCTCCGCGGTGATCCGTTCCATGTCGAAGAGCTGTCCGGTGTAAAAGTTGACACCCCCGAGCAGGATCAGTGCAGTCTGTTTGCCGTGGATGTGCAGCTCCCGTTCGATGTCCTCGATCCGCAGGCAGTGTTCTCCCTCCCTCGGTTTCAACTCGACGAGTCCACGCGATGGATCGAATCCGTGGAATGCGATCTGGGACATCACGGCGAATCTGTCAGAGGGAAATGCCCCGTGCTCGATGATGATCTTGTAGCGCTCTCTGTCGGGTCTGTAGAACGAGACCATAAGCAGATGGAGATTCACCGTAAGCTGATTCATCGCGGCGACTTCGAGGGGAAGCGCACCGGTCAGGGACGCGAGGGAATTCCTCACCCGCTCGTGATATGACACCCAGGGATGGTCTCCGAGGAAGTGCCCCTCGACGGCGAGGTCCGCCCATTTTGAGAGTTCCTTCTCGATCTCATCGCGCGTGCTCTTCGGTTGCAGTCCGAGAGAATTGCCAGTGAAATACACGGGCTCTCGGCCGCTGTCGGTCTTCGGAAAATGAAACCGGTCCCGGAAATGCCTCAAAGAATCTTGGGCATCTCGCGGATTGGTCTCGGTTGCTGCAGGATGATCGGTCGGCATAAGGGGTCAGTCGGTAAAACGCTGCGAGGGTATGTTCAGCCACGAGAGCGCCGCTTTGTTGAAAATGTTCTCCTTCGTCTCGTCGTCGAGGTCTGAATCCAGTATCGTCCTCACAGGATCCAAGTCACCCAAAGGGAATGGATAATCGGATCCGAGCGCCACCCGCTCCGATCCCGCGAGTCCTATCAGACGCTTGAGGGTCTCGATGTCATGGGTGAGACTGTCGAACCACACTCTCTTGAAGTACTCGACAGGGGAGACGTCATTGTCCTTTGCGCAGAAATCCGGGCGGGCGGTGAATCCCTTCGTGATTCTTCCGATGGTCGAATGGAAACTTCCGCCTCCGTGTGCGAAGCAGATGCGCAGATTCGGAAATCTTTCGAGTGTCCCTGAGAAAATCAGAGAGCAAATCGCGCGGGTCGTCTCGGCCGGCATCCCGACGAGCCATGGTAGCCAGTAGTCCGACATATCGTCCTCACCCATCATCTCCCACGGATGCACGAAGACCGCCATTCCGAGTTCTTCGCAGGCCGCGAAAAATTCATCGAAGCGTCTTTCACCAAGATTGGCTTTGTTGATGTTCGTGCCGATCTCGACTCCGACTAGGCCGATGTCGCGACCCCTTTCGAGTTCCTTGATTGCGAGCCCCACGTCCTGCATCGGAACGGTCCCGAGTCCGATGAATCTCTTCGGATTTCTTTCGACCGTCGAGGCGATGTCGTCGTTGACGAATCTGGATATTTCCGCGCCGTGCTCGGGCTTCGCCCAGTAGGAAAAAAGAACAGGGACGGTCGAAATCACCTGCACATCGACCATGGTGGAGTCTATGTCGTGAATCCGCGACGGTGAATCGAAACAGTTCGGTTCCACTTCACGAAACAGGGAACCGTCCTCTTTGATCAGGCGCGAGCAACCGGAGTGGTCGTGTTCCATGGTGAGGAAGCCGCCGTAACCGAATTTCGCCTTCCAATCAGGAAGATCCTTCGGGAGGATGTGGGTGTGGACGTCGATCTTCAGCATCTTCGTTTCGCAGGTGAATCTATGAGACGACCGGAGGAGGCTCCATCACCGCACCGCAATCCTTGCAGGTGCGAAGCGACTCATCGCCGTAGAACCTAGCAAAGATGCCTTGGAACTGCGTCGTGATGTCTCCAAGTTCGAAGTATGCCTCGTAAAGTTTCGAATTGCATTTCTCGCAGAACCACATCAGCCCGTCGAGCTCGCCGGCTCGGCGCCGTCTCTCTATCACGAGACCGACCGTGTTCGCGCCGCGGATCGGATTGTGTGGCACCCGAGGAGGGAGCAGGAAGATTTCGCCCTCCCTGACCGTAACATCCACCGCCCTGCCGTCTTCCTGTATCTTCACGGTGATATCACCTTCCAGTTGGTAGAAGAATTCCTCTCCTTCCTCGAAATGGAAATCCTTCCGCGAGTTGGGACCACCGACCACCATCACGATGAATTCGGCATCCTCATAGACGCATCTGTTGCCAACGGGCGGCTTGAGGAGATGACGGTTCTCCTCTATCCACTTCATGAAATTAATCGGCCTTGTGATCATGTCCGTCTGTCCTCAGTCGATGGTCGCGATGACCTTCAGTTCGATCGCGATGGGGGAGGGAAGTCTGTTTATCTCGAGTGTCGTCCTGCACGGGAGATTGTCCTTGAAGTACTCCGCATAGATGCGGTTGTAGATCGGAAAATCATTCTTCATATCGGTCAGATAGACCGTGACATCCACGATGCGTTCCCAACTCGACCCTGCCTCCTCCAGGATGTTCTTTACGTTCCTGAAGACTGAATGGCATTGAGCCTCGATGTCATGTGAGAGAATCTCGCCATTCTCATCAAGCTCCACCCCCGGAATCTTCTTCGTGCCTCTCTCGCGCGGACCGACCCCTGACAAGAAGAGGAGGTTGCCCACTTTTCTCGCATGGGGATAGAGTCCCATCGGTTCGGGAGCTTTTGATGATTGAATGATGTCTTCGGAACTCATACTCGTTTCAGAATTTTATGCAGACGTTCTTTTCTTCCGTGAAGAATCTGAGAGCTTCGAATCCGCCCTCTCTGCCGACTCCAGAATTCTTCATTCCGCCGAACGGTGTTCTCAGGTCTCGCAACAGCCAGGTGTTGATCCATACAATTCCCGACTTTATGTCACGAGCCATGCGGTGCGCGCGCGAGAGGTTTTCCGTCCACACGGTTGCGGACAGGCCGTACCTCGTGGAGTTTGCGATTTGCAGAGCCTCTTCCTCTGAGTCGAACGGCATCACGGTGACGACCGGACCGAAGATTTCCTCCTGGTTCACTCGGCAGCTCGGCGACATTCCGACGATTACAGTCGGAGCTATGAAGTAACCGTCACCGCATCGGCCTTCGACCCGCACGCGGTCACCGCCCGAAAGAATGCGTCCTCCGTCGGCCTTCGCACTGTCGATGAAGCCGAGGATTTTATCCATGTGTCCCTCCGAGATGACCGCTCCGATGTCGGTCGAGGCGTCGGAGGGGTCACCGACCTTCAAGGTGGAGGCTCGTTCCGCCAAATCACGGCAGAACCTTTCATAGATTGGACGTTCGACGAGTATGCGCGATCCACAGAGGCAGATTTGTCCCTGATTGGAGAAAGACGACCTCACGGTCGTCGAGAGCGCATCTTCGTAATTGCAATCGGCGAAGATTATGTTCGGATTCTTGCCTCCGAGTTCGAGGGATAGCTTCTTGAACATCGGTGCGGCTTCACGTGCGATCCACTCACCCGTTGCCGTGCCTCCGGTGAACGAGATGCATTCGATATCGGAATGTTTGACGATGGGACCTCCGACGTTCGGGCCGGTTCCGTGGACGATATTGAGCGCGCCCGCCGGCAGTCCCGCCTCGATTGCAATCTCAGAGAGCATGAATGCTGTCATCGGAGTCATCTCGGAGGGTTTCGCGACGACGGTGCAACCTGCGGCGAGTGCCGGTGCGATCTTCCACGTGAAAAGGTAGAGCGGTAGATTCCACGGTGAGATGCATCCGGCGATTCCTGCCGGTTGCCTCAGGGTGTAGTTGATGGCTTGTCCGGCAGTGTCATGTGATTCATTGGCGAGGTGCATCGCGGCTGTCGCATAGAATCTGAAATTCGCGGATGCTCTCGGAATATCGACAGATCGCGCGAGCGAGACGGGCTTCCCGTTGTCACGGCTTTCGGCCTCTGCAAGTGCTTCAGTCTTCGAATCGATGATGTCTACAATCTTCAGAAGATACCTCGACCGTTCCTCCGCACTGAGCCGCGACCAGCCGTCGAACGCATTTCGAGCGGCTTTTACGGCGAGCTCCACGTCCGCTGCATCGGAATCAGGAAGCACGGAATACACCTCTCCCGTCCCCGGTTCGATGTTGTCGAGATGGTTTCCCGACATCGGTTCGATCAATCGACCGTCGATGTAATTGGTGATCCGCAGCATGGCCTTGAAATTCCCGATAGATTAGCACAAGAAAGTCTCGGAAGTCTTGATTGCTGAGTGAAATAGGGGTTTTCAGGTAGGTGCCCCAGCACTCGGCGCCGAGAGCCTCGATCTGATTGCATTGAACACAGAAAGGCCGACCTTTCGGCCGGCTTTCTATTCCTTTCAATGAAAGGTCTGAGTTCGATGAAAGGGGAATTATCTCCCCGATCTGCCGGACGCCTCGAGTCTCACATCGGAGAGGTCCGACTGCAGACTCACGACCTGCGGGGAGAAGACGAACCTCTTCGCCCTCACGCTCACGATGTAGGTCTCACCCGAAGGAAGGTCGCTGAAGGAGAATCTTCCGAACGAACCGGTCTGAACCGTGCGCTCGACACCCATGCTGTCGGTGAGTATCACCGTCGCGTTCGCGAGTCCCCGACCATTCGTCTCGAGCACCCGACCCGAGAGACTCGCACCCGCCGATGTCGGGGTCGATGTTCCCCAGTGATAGATGTAGGCCGATCCTTGATTGGAGTTCGAGCCTATGTCATCCCAATCCGCTCCCACTATCGCAGTCTCGCCAGAGATTGCGACGCCAATCCCGAAAAAGTCGTTTGCGGCTCCATCGGATGCGATGAGTTGTCGTTGCTGAGACCATGTCGCGCCGTACCTCTCGAAGACGTACGCTGACCCTTGATTAGTGTTGGTTGACACATCATCGTGCCAAGCCCCTACGATGGCGGTCTCGCCCGAGATTGCGACGCTGTTCCCGAAAAAGTCGCTCGTTGCTCCGTCGGAGGCGACGAGTTTCGCCTGCTGGGGCCAAGACGTGCCTGATCTCGTGAAGACATACGCCGAGCCCTGGTTCATGTTCTGACCGACATCGCCAACGGGCGCTCCCACGACCACGGTGTCGACATGGATCGCGACGCTGTAGCCGAACTGGTCGCCCACCGCCCCGTCGGAGGCGACAAGCTTCGCCTCCTCGGCCCAAGTGCCGCCGGACCTTCTGAAGACATACGCCGAGCCCTGGTCCATGTTCTGACCGACATCGCCAACGGGCGCTCCCACGACCGCATGGTTGCCCGCCACGCCAACGCTGAAACCAAAATTATCACCCACCACCCCGTCGGAGGCGACAAGTTTCGCCTGCTCCGTCCATGTCGAGCTTGAATGCGTGAACACGTATGCCGAGCCTTGGTCGATGTTCTGACCTACATCGTCAAGGTGCGCACCGACGACGACGTCGTCTCCCGAGATGGCGACGCTAATGCCGAATGAGTCGCCCGCTGCCCCGTCAGAGGCGACGAGTTTCGCCTCCTGGGCCCACGAGTTGCCCGACCTTCTAAAGACATAAGCCGATCCCTGGTCCATGTTCTGACCGACATCGCCAAGGGGCGCTCCCACGACCACGTGGTCGCTCGAGACCGCGACGCTGTGTCCAAAGAAATCCCCCGCCGCGCCATCGGAGGCGACAAGCTTCGCCAATTGGACCCAGATGCCACCGGACCTCTTGAAGATATAGGCGGACCCCTGGTTATTGTTAGAGGTATCCTGCCTCGCTCCCACGACTGCGGTATCGCCCGAGATCGCGACGCTGTGGCCGAACCAATCATCCTGCGCACCATCGGAGGCGATGACCTTCGAGATCGTCATCTTCGTCTGGAAGATCTTCGCTGAACCTTGGTTACCATTTGTTCCAACGTCGTCATTAGAAGCGCCAGTCAGGATGGTGTCTCCAGAGACCGCGACGCTGAAGCCGAAGAAGTCGCCCGGTGCACCGTCGGAGGCAATGAGCTTCTGCTGCTCGGTCCATGTGGAACCGGAACGTGCGAAGACATACGCGGAACCCTGGCCACCATTGTCATAGATGGCACCCACCACGATGGTGTCTCCAGCGATAGCGACTGACCAGCCGAAATAATCCATTGCCGCACCGTCGGAAGCGGTCAGGTTCTCCTGCTCGGTCCACGTGGAACCGGAAAGTGTGAAGACATACGCAGAACCCTGGCCAGCATTGTCATAGATGGCACCCACCACGATGGTGTCTCCAGCGATAGCGACACTGAAGCCGAAGTAGTCGCCCGCTGCACCGTCGGAGGCGGTCAGCTTCTGCTGCTCGGTCCATGTGGAGCCGGAACGTGTGAAGACGTACGCAGAACCCTGATTAACATTTGATCCAATGTCATCATCGGAAGCGGCCACCACGATGGTGTCTCCAGCGATAGCGACGGAGTAGCCAAAAAAATCGCCCGCTGCTCCGTCGGAGGCAGTAAGCTTCTGCTGCTCGGTCCATGTGGAACCGGAACGTGTGAAGACATACGCAGAACCCTGCTCACTATTTGCCCCAATGTCGTCATAAGAGGCGCCCGCCACGACGGTGTCTCCGGAGATAGCGACGGAGTAGGCGAAATAGTCGCCCGCTGCACCGTCGGAGGCAGTCAGCTTCTGCTGCTCGGTCCACGTCCCGCCCGAACGGGTGAAGACGTACGCCGAACCTGGGTTACCGCTGGTACCCACCACAATTGAATCCCCAAAGATCGCCACGGAGGTTCCGAAAGAGTCGAGGGCTGCGCCATCGGACGCAGTCAACTTCCCTTGCTGTGTCCAAGTGGATCCGGAACGGATGAATACGTACGCTGAACCTTGGTTAGGAAATGTAACTTCATCGTCGTAAGCGCCAACAACGGCGGTGTCCCCGTCGACCGCGACAGAGAAGCCGAACAAATCATTCGTCGCTCCGTCACTGGCCGTCAATGCGATTTGTTCATACGCACCTCCGGGCAACAGATTCGCAGGCTCTGGATCGCCGAGGCTCATGCCCGAAGCCTTCTTGAAGGCCTCGTTGAGCGACTCGTAACCGCCCGATCGCTTGAGTTCGTCGACGGCCTTCTCACCGGTCAGACTCTGTTCCGAAGCCTTCGGCTTCTCCCTCCGGATCTGTGACGAGGTCTTTGTCGGGGCGATGAAGATGATTCCCATCAAAAGGGAAGCGAAGAGCATCGATGCTACGGTACGGGTTGTTGACATGGGACTTGTACTCCTCTGAGAGGTATTGGGTTAAGGGCTTTGTCGGGGTTCTTTTCCGACCAAAAAGTTGATGCGGATGATACACCAATCCGCCATTTTTCCCAATGCTTTTGCCCCCTGCATCGGCCCAAGGCCCGAAGGAGAGCCCGACCATGGAAAAAGCCGACCTTTCGGCCGGCTTTCCCTGTCTGCTGAATGCAGTTTCCCAGTCCATCGGATGTGGGGTCATCTCCCCGATCTGCCGGACGCCTCGAGTCTCACATCGGAGAGGTCCGATTGCAGACTCACGACCTGCGGGGAGAAGACGAACCTCTTCGCCCTCACGCTCACGATGTAGGTCTCACCCGAAGGAAGGTCGCTGAAGGAGAACCTTCCGAACGAACCGGTCTGAACCGTGCGCTCCACACCCGAGCTGTCGGTGAGTATCACCGTCGCGTTCGCGAGTCCCCGACCATTCGTCTCGAGCACCCGACCCGAGAGACTCGCGCCCGCCGATGTCGGAGTCGACATCCCCCAATAGTAGATGTAAGCCGATCCTTGATTGGGGTTCGAGCCGACGTCGTCAAGGTACGCCCCGACGACCGCGGTGTTGCCCGAGACCGCGACGCTGAAGCCGAAGTAGTCGCCCACCGCGCCGTCCGAGGCGACAAGCTTCCGCTGCTCGGTCCACGTCCCGCCCGAACGGGTGAAGACGTATGCCGAGCCCTGGTTGGCGTTCGAGCCGACGTCGTCAAGGTACGCCCCGACGATTGCGGTGTCGCCCGAGACCGCGACGCTCAAGCCGAAGTAGTCGCCCACCGCGCCGTCCGAGGCGACAAGCTTCTGCTGCTCGGTCCACGTCCCTCCCGAGCGGGTGAAGACGTATGCCGAGCCCTGGTTGGCGTTCGAGCCGACGTCGCCTAAGTACGCCCCGACGACCGCGGTGTCGCCCGAGACCGCGACGCTGAAGCCGAAGTAGTCGCCCACCGCGCCGTCCGAGGCGACAAGTTTCTGCTGCTCGGTCCACGTCCCTCCCGAGCGGGTGAAGACG
>Ga0315906_10001158_pt1 | contig 39768 bp, 27 predicted proteins | sample LakEriMetagenome_4_FD_203526 | JGI IMG/M metagenome (GOLD analysis project Ga0315906, IMG submission 203526) | Freshwater fungal communities from buoy surface, Lake Erie, Ohio, United States - Buoy 2 MA122 | ecosystem: Environmental > Aquatic > Freshwater > Lake > Lake biofilm | place: USA... | reverse complement strand
AGTTGCCTCCGGGCCGGCGGTTGATGGTGTGAGTTCCCCGGTCTTGCTCTCAGCTTGACACGCGCGAACGGCACAAGAAGCCCCCGGCGGAAGCCGGGGGACTCCGGGTCGCATGCCTTCCCAGGTGCCATGCGATGTGGGTTTGAACCAGGGAAATTGCCTGTCGTCATCCGGCATGGACGGCGGGGTGGTTTTCATGCCCGGAGTCACCGGGTTTCCACCCGGGGCTTCTTGGACGGGCGACGAGACCGATTCCCAATTCAAAGGAGCTGCAAAACAACGTTCGCAAGCGGATTCCTGCAGCGGCGACGCCCTGCCGAGCCACTCCGCGCAACATCAAAACTCACGCCTCGGGCGTCGAGGGCAACGAGCCGGAGCCATGAGACAACGCCGTCGCCCTCACCGGATCGGCGGTGCATGACCGATGAATCCGGCGTGTGGCTCCTCGCCCCGCATGCGCATGCCTGGAGGCATGCGCCACGAGCGGGCAGGTGGCCGCGTCCCGGTCAGGAGAGCGACGCTTCGATGCCGGCCAGCGGAATCGCCACCCAGTCGGGCCGGTGCCGCAGCTCGTAGGCCAGCTCGTAGACGGCCTTGTCGAGGGCCAGAATCTCCACCAGGCGGTCGGCGGTCGCGGAGTCGGCGGGCCACCAGGCGTGGCCGGCCGCTTTGGAAACGTAGGCCGCGCGAAAGCAATGCCCGAGCGTCGCGGCCACGGCGGTGGGGTTCGGCAGGCGGGCGTGCCGGGCCAGGTAGTCGAACGAGCGGCACATGCCCGCCACGTCCTTGGCGGCCGGCGCGAACGCCCGCCGCGCCTCCAGCGTCCGCCCCGGCTCCCCCTCGAAGTCGATGACGAACACGCGGTCGTCGGCCGCGGCCACGAGCACCTGCCCCAGATGAAAGTCACCGTGCACGCGGATCAGCCGTGCGGGCAGCACGTCCGCGACGCCCCGCAGCCGGTCGCACAGCGCCTCGCGGGCATCGACCACACGGCGGACGCGGGCGGCGAGCGGCGTGGGCAACGAGCCGGCCAAGGCGGCGACAGACAAGACACTCGTCGCATGGGCCACCAGGTCGGTGGCGGCGGCCACGCGGTCGTCTGGCGTCACCTCAAGCGGCGCGAAGGGGGGAACGTCGGACCGGGCGGCGAGCGCCGCGTGCATGTCGGCCGTGACGTGGCCGATCGCGGCGACGATCCTCATGATGCGATCATGGTGCGGGCCGTCAAGCCCCTGCTCCGCGAGCAGCCGGCCGAGGACGTCCCATGCCGACTCGCAGCCGGACAGATGGTCGTGGATCGTCGCCAGGGCGGTCGTGGGGCCACCCGCCGCGGGCCGATATTCGAGCCAGCCCCGCAGCCGAGGCGTGGCGGTGAAGGGCGACTGCCGCGCGAAGAACTCGCCGACCTCGACCTCGGGCTGCACGCCCTCCCGGCAACGCCGCAGCAGCTTGACGACGTATCCTGCGGCGGCAGTCTGCACGAGGCACGACGTGTTGGAGGCGTCGGCACCGAGCGGGGTGACGGCGATTGGGGCCGCCGGGGACGGGGCCGGTCCGCCCACGGGACGCCCCACGAAACTCCCGTGCATGCCGGGGACGATGCGTCCCGTCGCGATGACTTCCACGAGCCAACGCTCGCAGGCGGGCGTGCAGGCGGCATCGACGCCGGTGTCGCGCGTGACCGGCACGAGGTAGCGCACGGGCTGTCGGTCCGGCGCGGGGCGGGCATCGACCAGCGCGAGCGTGACGCCGTCCGCGGCACAGGCGTCGGCCACGGTCAACTCGGCGGCCGCGCGACCGCCGTACCAGCGGGCCTGCGGCAGCCACGCGGCGATCGCCCGCGTCATCCCGGCATACCGTTCCACGTCGCCGGAGCTCATGCGGTCGGTTGTCCCGGATCGTGCAGTTCGTCGATCCGATAGACATGAACGGGCCGCTCGGGCGTGCATTCGATCGTGACGGCATCAAGGTGCCAGGCATGCACGGCGTCGGCCAGCAGGTCGTGGGCCAGCACGGCGTCGCACCCTTCCAGGCCGAGGGCCGCGGCGTCGAGCCGCAGCGGTCCCGATCGCGTCTCGCCCGGCCGCATGTTCACGACGACCAGCACCCGGTTGCCCGTCGCCGGGTCGTAGCGGCACCAGGCCAGGAGTTGCAAGTCGTCGAGTTCCTGCACCAGCGGCGGCCGATCGCGCTGCAGGGCGGGCTCCGTCCGCCGGATCTCGTTGAGGCGGCGAATGAACGGCGCCAGGCTCTCGGGGGCGTCGAGGTTCCAACGCTTGATCTCGTACTTCTCGGAGTCGAGGTATTCCTCGCTGCCCGGCTCCCGCGGCGTCGCCTCGAGCAGTTCCATGGCCGGGCCGTAGATGCCCCAGTTGCCCACCGACAGCGCGGCGAGCGTGAGCCGCACGAGAAACATCGGCCGTCCGCCGGTCTGCAGCGTCGCGTGGAGGATGTCGGGCGTGTTGGGCCAGAAGTTCGGCCGGAAAAAATCGGCCACCGGCGGGGTCGTCACCTCGCGGAGATAGGCCGCCATCTCCTCCTTCTCGGTCCGCCACGTGAAGTAGGTGTAGGACTGCGTGAAGCCGAGCTTCGCCAAACGATACATCACCTTCGGCCGCGTGAAGGCCTCCGAGAGAAAGAGCACGTCGGGATCCGTGCGGTGGATGTCGTCGATCAGCCACTCCCAGAAGGCGAATGGCTTGGTGTGGGGATTGTCGACGCGGAAGATCCGCACGCCCTTGGCGATCCAGAAGCGGAACACGCCGGCCAGCGCCTCCCACAGCGGCCGCCAGTGCGCGGACTGAAAGTCGAAAGGGACGATGTCCTGATACTTCTTGGGCGGATTCTCCGCATATTGGATGCTGCCGTCGGGGCGATGGCGGAACCACTCCGGATGCTCCCTGACCCACGGATGGTCTGGCGAGCATTGCACCGCGATGTCGAGAGCCAGTTCCATGCCGAGCTCCGCGGCTCGATTTCGGAGCCGCTCGAAGTCGGCGAACGTGCCCAGCCGCGGATGAATGGCCGTGTGCCCCCCCTCGGGGCCGCCGATGCCCCACGGGCTGCCCACGTCGTTCTCTCCGGCGGCGAGCGCGTTGTTGCGGCCCTTGCGGAAGGCGTGGCCGATGGGGTGGATCGGTGTCAGGTAAAGCACGTCGAAGCCCATGCCGCGGACGTAGTCGAGCCGGTCGGCGAGGTCGGTGAGCGTGCCGTGACTGCCCGGCTCGCGGCCCCAGGAGCGGGGAAACACCTCGTACCAGGCGCTGCGGCGGGCCGTGGCCCGATCGACCCACACGGGCCGGGGGTCGAGCCGCGTCTCGTCGCGGCGGTCGGCGTAGAGATCCATCAGCTCCCGGAGCCGCGGGGTGCGGGCCACGTCTGGTTCGGCGCCGCTCTTGAGTCGCACTGCCAACGCCCCGATCTCGGCCGCGATCGCCGGCGGAGCCGCATGGGCGGCGGCGGCGACGAGGGTCGCGCCCACGGCGAGTTCGGTCCGCAGGTCTTCGCCCGCCGCCTCACGGCGGCCGAGATCCCGCAGCCAGGTGGCGAAGGCATCGACGCGGGCGGTGACGAAGTAGTGCCAGAAGCCGATGCGGTCGGCGATGAACGACGCCCGCCAGCGGTCGTTGCCGTCGCAGGCCATGGGGAACACGGTCCACTGACCCGTGTCGCCGTGCCGCACGTGGAGCCGGCAGTCCAGTTCCTCGTGGCCGTCGCAGACCACGTCGGCCTCGACCACCACCTCGTCGCCACGGATTCGCTTCACGGCGAACCGGCCGCCGTCGATCTCGGGGGCGACACGGTCGATCGCGCAGCGTCGCCGCCAGGCGGCGGGAAAATCGGTATGCTTTTCCGACACGGGTGTCTCCGACACGGGTGTCTCCGACACGGCACGGTGGACACGGCACGGCGATCGTCACGGTGACGCTTGCCGGCAGTGTAGGAATCGCGGCTTGAAAACGCGACCCTGCTTGGTACCAGTGCAACCCATGGCCGACTCGCTTCCCTCCCCGCCGCCACCCGCCTGCTCACCGCTTGCCCTCGACGTGCCGCTGGCGGCCCGCGTGCGCCGGGCGATCGCCAGCGTCCCGCACGCCCCCGCTCCGCCCACCGGCTGGCCGGTGGTGCTGGCCTTCCACGGCGGCCAGACGCATCCGGAGTTCATGCGGCGGTTCTGTGGCCTCGACGCGCTCGCGGCGGCGGGCCAGGCCATCGTCGTCTATCCGGCCGGCACGGGCTCGCGGGAGGACATCCTCACCTGGAACGGCGGCAACTGTTGCGGCCAGGCGATGATCGACGCGGCCGACGACGTCGGCTTCGCCCGGGCGCTGCTCGACGCCCTGGCGGCGCGGCTGCCTGTCGATGGCCACCGCATCCACGCCACCGGCATGTCGAACGGCGCCATGATGGCCTACCGGCTGGCCGCCGAGATGGCCGACCGGATCGCCTCGATCGCTCCGGTGGCCGGGCCGATGGCCCTGGCCGCGATCGCCCCGGCCCGGCCTGTGCCCGTGCTGCACTTCCACGGCACGCTCGATCAGTTCACGCCGCTGGAAGGGGGCGTGGGCCGCCGCAGCGTGACCCGCGTGTCCCATCGGCCGGTCGTCGAGGGCATCCTCGACTGGGTGCATGCCAACGGCTGCCCGCCGCAGCCCCGCCGCGATCCGATCCCCTGCTCCGACGAGGGGATCACCGTGGAGCGGTTCACGTGGGGCCCGGGCCGGGACGGCGCGGAGGTCGTCTACTACCGGCTCGACGGCGGCGGCCACACCTGGCCCGGCCGCCCGCCCGACTCGTTCTTCCTCGGCCCCTGCGCCCTGTCGCTCGACGCCAACTGCCTCATCTGGGACTTCTTCCAGCGCCACCCACTGCCGGCCCGATAGTCATCTCCGACCGCCCGCGGCTCGGCCGTCAGGCGAGGATGCCTTTGACGAGCGTCCCATGGACGTCCGTCAGCCGGTAGTCGCGGCCTTGGACGCGGTAGGTGAGTCGCGTGTGGTCGAATCCGAGGAGGTGGAGGAGCGTGGCGTTCAGATCGTGGACGTGCACCGGGGCCTCGACCACGTTAAAGCCGAAGTCGTCGGTCTTGCCATGCACGTGGCCGGCCTTGATGCCGCCGCCAGCCAGCCACATCGTGAACGCACGGTTGTGATGGTCGCGACCGTCGCTGCCCCCCTGCACCATCGGCGTGCGGCCGAACTCGCCCCCCCAGACCACGATCGTGTCGTCGAGCAGCCCCCGCTCCTTGAGATCCATGACGAGGGCGGCCGACGCCTGATCCGTATCGAGGGCGTTTTTTTTGACGCCCTTCGTCAGGTTGCCATGCTGGTCCCAGGCCTCGTGAAAGAGCTGCACGAACCGCACGCCCCGCTCCAAGAGCCGCCGGGCGAGCAGGCAGTTGCGGGCATAACCGGCCTCGCCCGGGTCCTTCAGGCCGTAACGGTCCAGGGTTTCCTTGGGCTCGTCGGCGAGGTTCATCAGTTCCGGGGCGCTCGCCTGGAGCTTGTAGGCCAGTTCGTAGGCCTGGATGCGGGCGGCGATCTCCGGGTCGCCGAACCTGCCGAGCGCCAGCGTGTTGAGCCGGCTGAGGGTGTCGAGGGAGGCCCGCTGCGTTTCGCGGTCAATGCCCTTGGGATTGGAGAGATAGAGCACCGGGTCCCCGCCGGTCCGCAGCGGAATCCCGCCGTACACGGTGGGCAGGAACCCAGCGCCGTAGTTGCTCGCTCCGCCGCTGGTGCCCTTCGCGCTGGTCAGCACGACGAACCCCGGAAGATCATCGGCCTCGCTGCCCAGGCCGTAGAGCGTCCAGGCGCCGAAGCTCGGGCGGCCGAACTGCTGCGAGCCGGTGTTCATGAGGATTTGGGCCGGCGCGTGGTTGACGGCGTCGGTCTGCATCGAACGGACCAGGCAGATGTCGTCGGCAATCCGGCCCGTGTGCGGCAGCAGTTCGCTCATCTCGATGCCGGCCTTGCCGTACGACTGGAACTTGAACTTCGGCCCGAGAAGCGCGGAGTTGGGGTTGATGAACGCCGCTCGGTAGCCGTCAAGCAACCCCGCCGGCGGCAGCTTGCCGTCGTGCTTGGCCAACTGGGGCTTCCAGTCGAAGAGTTCCAGATGGCTCGGCGCGCCTGCCTGGAACATGTACACCACCCGCTTGGCCCGCGGCGCGAAGTGCGGCGGCTTCACCGCCAACGGCTCGGCGGCCGGCGCCGCGGCCGCCCGGCCCTCGCGGGCAAACAGCGTGCCCGCCGCCATTCCGGCCAGACCGACGCCGCACTCGCCGAGGAACCAGCGGCGTGCCAGATGGCGGGCGCGGGTGTCGTGGAGGGAATCGTGCGGGATCATGGGAACCTCAATTCTTGGTGACGGTCTCGTCGAGGTTGAGCAGGATCCGCGATACGAGCGTCCAGGCGGCGGCGTCTTGCGGCGTCGCTCCCGGCGGCAGCCCGGCCAGGCTCTCGCCGTCGCCGGCCGCCACGTCACGGGCGGCGACCCAGCCATCCGCGATCCGGCGCCGCTGGGCCGCGAGGAAGGCGAGCAGTTCTTGTTTTTCCTCGGCCGTCGGCCGTCGGGCCGTGCACAGCAGGAAGGCGTGGTCGATGCGACCGGCGTCGTCGGCCCCACCCTCGCGCAGCGTCCGCAGGGCGAGCCCCCGGGCCGCCTCAACGAACACCGGCTCGTTCAGCCCGGTGAGCGCTGCCAGCGGCGTGTTGCTCTGCAGCCGACGGGCGCACGACAGGTCGCCGTTGGGCGCGTCGAAACTGGCGAGAGCCGGATCCGGCATCGACCGCTTGCGGAACAGATAGACGGCCCGGCGGTAGCGATCCGGCCCGGTGGCCGGCGTCCAGAAGGTCGGGTAGACGTAGTTGTAGTCGAGAACGTTCTGCGGCACCGGCGGGATGATGCCCGGCCCGCCGATGGCGTGCGTGATCAGGCCGGAGGCCGCCAGGGCGACGTCGCGGACGAGTTCGGCGTCCACGCGATACCGCGGACCCCGGGCGAGAAGGCGGTTCGCCGGATCGCGGGCCCGCGACTCCGCAGACGCCACCGACGACTGGCGATAGGTGTCGCTCGTCACGATGGCGCGGATCGTCCGCTTCTGGCTCCAGCCATGGTCCATGAAGTCGACGGCCAGCCAGTCGAGCAGTTCGCGGTGCGTCGGCACCGGGGCCCGGGTGCCGAAATCGTCGGGCGTCTCGACGAGTCCCTCCCCGAACAGGCCCTGCCAGATCCGATTCACGGCCACGCGGGCCGTGAGCGGCGACTCGCGGGCGACGAGCCAGCGTGCGAAGCCCAGCCGGTTGGGCGGTGCGGCCTCCGGGAAGGGATGGAGCGCCGCGGGCACGTGCGGGGCCACGACCTCGAGCGGCTGGTTCCACACGCCGCGATCGAGGAGATGCGTCGGGCGATGGTCGCGGGGCTGCCGCTGGGCGGCGTGGAAGATCGTCGTCGGGGCGACGGGCATCCGCGTCCAGATGGCATCGCTCCGCTCCTCGATGGCCGCCAGATCGGGCACCGATCGCCGCCAAGCGGCGAAGATCGCGGCCGCTTCGTCCGCTGTCCGCCTCTCCGGCGGCGTGCGGATCGCGAGCACCGCCCCATGATCGATCGGCGCCGCAGCCGGCTCCGGCGCGGTCGTGAGGCTGAACCGCAGGCACCCCGGTGTCTTGCCGCTGGCATTGTTCGGCCCAGGCATGCAGTAGATTGTGAGCCGCAATTTCGTACCGGCGGGGACATCGAGCGGGTTCTCGAACCGCACGACCGCGACGCTCGGCTGATGCCGGCGCAGGTGGCCGCGGTCGGGGAACCAACTCGACTGCTTGTCGCCATCGATGAGGTTTGCCGCCGGGCCGATCGACATCGTCTCGGCAAGCTTCAATTCCGCGCGCCGCTGCTCGGGGACTGGCTCACCTTTGTCGTTGGTCCGCGGCTCGAACCGTTCGGGGGCCGAGAAGTCGGCCGTGGCATGCACGAGTTTCACCGGCCGCCACTCCTCGGATTCCGGCGGCTGCACGTCCACGATGATCTCGGCCAGTCCCCAGGCGCCGTCGCGGCCGGGGCCGCGCATGAACAGGTCGCCGTGGAGCAGGCCTTCGACCTGCAGGCCGGTCGCGCCCCGCAGGTCGGGCCGCGCCTCGAAAATGAAACGGGTGTCGCGGTGACCGAGCATCAGAATCGACTTGTCCGCCAGTTGCACCGGGTGGTTCAGCAGTCTGGCGCTGTCCATCCGTTCCATCTCGATGGGCGTCCAGGGCACGAGTCCGCCGGCCACCTGCCGTTCCCAGGCCGCGACTTCCCGCTGCCAGTCCGGGCGTGCCCGCCGCACCGCGTCCTCGGTCGCGGCCAGTTCGGCCTGCAACGCCCGCAGTGTGTCGCGCTGCTCGGGCGTGTAGACGTAGGACCAGGCCTCGTGGGTGTCGTTGAGGAACGCGAACATGCCGTAATACTCGGCGTGCGTCAGCGGGTCGAACTTGTGCGTGTGGCACTGGGCGCACTGCGTGGTGAGGCCGAGCACCGCCTTGCCGACGCAGTCGATGCGATCGAACATTTCCACCATCCGAAACTCTTCGGGGATGATCGCCCCTTCCTCGTTGAGCATGCTGTTGCGGAGGAAGGCCGTGGCCACCACCTGGTCCTGGGTGGCGTTGGGCAGCATGTCTCCGGCAATCTGCTCCAGCACGAACTGGTCGTAGGGCATGTCGCGATTGAGGGCGGCGATCACCCAGTCGCGCCAGGCCCACATCTCACGGCGCAGGTCCTTCTCGTACCCGTTGGTGTCGGAGTAGCGGGCGAGGTCGAGCCAGGGCCGCGACCATTTCTCGCCGAATCGCTCGCTGGCGAGCAGCCGGTCGACCGTCTTGTCGTAACCGTCACGGGCGAAAGCCGCGAGGTCCTCCGGCGATGGCGGCAGGCCGACGAGGTCGAGGTACAGCCGCCGACAGAGCGTGGCGTCGTCGGCCGGCGGGGCCGGTTGCAGGGCGGTCGTCGCCAGCCGCGCCCGCACGAAGGCGTCCACGGGATGCGGCGCGGCGGTGGGCACGGGCGGCTGCCGCGGCGCGACGAACGCCCAGTGGGGCTCGTATCGCGCTCCGGCGGCGATCCAGCGGTCGAGCAGGTCGATCTGGTCGGCCGTGAGCGGCTTCTTCTCGTGCGGGGGCGGCATGATCTCGTCGGGGTCGGTCGCCCGCACCCGCCGCATGACCTCGCTCTCGGCCGGCTTGCCGGGCACGATCGCCGGCAGGCCTGAAGCGCCCCCTTCCAAAGCCGCTGACCGCACGTCCAGCCGCAGGTCGCCCTGCCGGGACTTCTCGTCCACGGCATGACAGTGGCCGCAATGCTCGGTCAGGAGCGGCTGGATCTCGCGTTGGAAGTCGGGGGGCGGCGCGGCTGCTGCGGTCGCCATGGCCATGGAGGCAACGGCCACGCTCCAGCCCAGGACAGCGATCGCACGGCTGTGGATGATGATCGGCATGGCGGTCTTATCACGCCAGAGGCGGACGGCCGTAAGTATAGTTCCGGCGCTCGTTCGTGGCAGCACCCTGGCCGACCGTCCGGGCATCGGCGCCCCCGCCCGGGCCGACGCGGGGGAGTCTGGACGTCACGGACCCGGCGGGCATGGCGGCATCTGCCCTTCCTCATAGACGACCGGGGTCGCCATCACCTCGCCAGCGCCGAGCGGTGGGCAGCACTCGACCGCGGCGGATGGCATCGCGGGCATCGTGGCGGGGACCGCCGGCGCGGGCATCACGCCCGGCTGCGTCGGATGCGGAGCGACTGGGGCCGCCACCGGTTGGGGCTGCGGGTAGACCGGCGGGGCGAGCGGCGGCGCGTAGGCGTATTGATTCTGATGATGAGCACAGCCGCCGGCCGCGAGGCACAGACCGATGGCGATCGAGGCACGCATGCACGTCCTCCCGAGGGTTGAAAACCGGCGGGAGGCTAGGCGGGGAAAGCCGGGTGGGCAACCCCGTTTCCCACGGACAAACATGACTCAAGTCCGATGCTCGCGACCGAATCGCTTGCGCTGAACCAGCGAGCTGGAGGGGTGGCCCATGTCCCGGGAGCCGGCGTGGCTGACCAGCGGAGCCAGGACCAATCCGCCTGCGGCGGATCGGTGCCCGGCGGAGCGCAGGCAGCCTCGAGTGAGCGTAGGCCCGGAAGGCCGGAGCGAACGTCCGGCGATGGGGCATGGGCCACCCCGACCGATGACACGCGCAAGGCTCAAACGTGAGTCGTATCAGCCCGCTCGAAGAGGGCGATGCTCGCGGTGAAGCCGTGCAGGCAGTTGAGCCGGCCGATGGGGCCGATTTCCCCCTGGGCGAAGAATCCGGCTGCCGGCAGCGGCCCGAGGATCTCCTGAACGCAGCGGGCGTCGTGGTGCGGTCCGGTGAAGAGCCGGGTGCCGCGACCGTTGCAGGTGAAGACCAAGGCGCCGGCCGGCGGGCCGTCGGCGGCACGGGCGGAGGCGAGCAGCCGCTCCAGGTCGTCATGCGCGCTGGCCGCGTCGCGGACGTGGAACTGCACCGTCTGCCCCGTGCGGACGAGGTCACCGATCGCGATTACGCCCGACTCGGGATCGGCGCCCACGACGTTCCGCACGAGGAAGTCACCGGCGCGAAATGCATCCTGATACTCGCTCGCCACCCGTCCCACGTGGAGCGAGGAGCGGACGAGCTCGCGATCCGCGGCATGGAGCCGCGCGTAGATCTCGCGCAGTCGCTCGAGCGCGGGGCGGCCCCCGAGCTCGTGGATCACGTTGGCCTCCGCCCGCGTGATGACCAGCGGTGCGCCGATCGGCCGGCAGCCCTGGGAGACGACGGGCCGCACTCGCACCGTGCCGCCGATGACCACGCCCACCGCGCCGGAATCGTACGTGCCCGCATTGCAGACCAGCGTGTTGCTGCCCGGAGCGAGGCCGCCGCTGGCCATGCCTCCGACGATAGGCACGCCGGGGCGATCCTCCGCCAGCCGCTGGAGCAGCGTGTCCACGGGAAATGAAAACGGGTCGGCCAGGAGGATGAGCGTCGCGTTGTCGGGCCACGCCGCCTCGAGCTCGGGTGGCCAGCCGACGAACATGCCGCCATCGGGAGTCTGGGCGTACTCGAGCGCCAGCGGGGTCACGATCGCGCCGGGCAGGCGGGCCAGCCAGATCACCACCGCCGGCCCGCCCTCGTGCTCGGTGCCACCGGCGAGCACGCCCTCGGCGGTCGTGCCGATGACCACCCGCGCGGGCACGAACTCGGCCAGACCTTCGAGCGCGGGCCGTACGGCGGTCCCATAGGCCCCGGACACGAACGCCACCGCGAGGTCGGCACGTTCGCCCGGCCCCAACGCCGTGGCGGCGGCGGCGACCGCCTCGGCGATGGCGGCGTCGAGCGCCATGTGCGTGGAGCAGCCGACGCCACACTGTGGTCCTGCGGACGCCGGCCCCGGACCCGCGGTCATGTCACGATCTCGGCGAACGAGGCGACCCCGTCGTGCGCGAACAGGCCGCCCGGGTCGCGGTTGCCAGGCCGAACGGCCAACGCCGTGGCCATGCCGGCCTGTCGGGCGGCGTCGAGCTCCGCGCCCACGTCGCTGACGAACAGGATCTGCCGCGGCTCGAGGCCCATGTCGGCCGCAATCGCCGCGTAGCTGGCCGCCTCCCGCTTGGGACCGGTCGTGGTGTCGTAGTGGCCGCGGAGGTGCGGCGTGAGATCTCCCGCCGCGGTGTGGCCGAAGAACAGCTTCTGGGCCTCGATCGAGCCCGACGAGTAGATCCGCACGTCGAGGCCCGCGTCGGCCCATTGGGCGAGCGCGGGCGGCACGTCGTCGAACACGTGGGCCACGAGCGTGCCCGACTCGAAGCCGCTCCGCCAGATCATTCCCTGCAGCGCCTTGAGCCCGGTGTCCTTGACGTCGCGGTTCATGAGGTCGAGTGCCGCCAGCGTCACCTGCCCGCGGCCCGCCGCCGTGCCGATGTCCACGGCGGGCAGCCCGGAGGTGGCGGCGATTCCCGCGGCCGCCGCACGGACGAGCGGGTCGTCCGCATGCGCCGCCAGAAAATCGCCGAGCTGCGCCTTCGCATGGGCGAACAGCACGTCGTATACGAACGCGATCGAGGACGTCGTGCCTTCGACGTCGAGCAGGATCCCCCGGCCGTCGAAGACGATCACAGGCCGGCCTTTCCGCTGCCCGCCACCCACGCGGGGCCCAGGCACAGCGGCTCATACTCGCCATGCACGCCGGCGTCGAGGTAGTGAGGCGTCCAGCCGCTCGTGTCCTGGAACAGGCGGATGGCCCGGATCCGGCGGTCGCCGCACAGGTCGAACCAGTGCCGCGTGCCCAGCGGCACGCTGATCAGGTCGCCGGCCCAGACCTCGATGGCGAACACGGGCCGCTCGACGGGATTGATGTGAAACACCCCCCTGCCCTGGAGGATGAACCGCACCTCGTCTTCGGTGTGGGTGTGCTCCTTGGAGAACTTGGCGAGCATGACGTCGAGATTCGGCGTGTCGGGATAGACGTCGATCACGTCGGCCGTGACGAAGCCCCCGCGTCGCTTGAGATCCTCGATCTCGGGGGCGTAGGCGGCGAGGATCCGCTCCGCGGGAGCGGCAGGATCGACCCGGTCCTCGAGGGGCCAGATCTCGTAGTGCAGCCCCTGCGAGTTGAGAAACGCCTTGATCTCGGCCGGGTCGGTGATGCGGCGGTTCTCCGCCGGCACGGTGACGATCGCCATGGTGGGCCGCGCTCCTGCTACTGCTGTTGCTGCTGTTGCTGCTGGACGTGGCTGCCGGCGGGCAGCATTCGGCTCCGGGCCACGCACTCGAAGAGAAACTCGAAGATCTCGATGTGCCGCCGGGCCGCGGCGAGGTCGCGGCCCCATGTGTAGAGCCCGTGCCGCGACAGCAGGAACCCGTGGCACGGCGGCCGGCCCGGTGCCGACCAGTCGAGCACGGCGAAGTCGCCGCGGATCCGGGCGGCCAGCTCCGTCATGTCCTGCGTGTTGGCGAAGATCGGCACGTCCTCGAAGGTGTCGTGCGTCGTGATCCCGTCGAGGCCCTTGAGCATCTCGAAGCCCTCGATCCGCAGCCGGCCGCGGCCGGCGCCGCGGGGCAAGTCGGCCCCGGAGAGGATCGTGCCCCACACGGAGTGGGTGTGCAGGACCGCGCCGACGTGCGGCACCAGGTCCGCGATCGTGCAGTGCAGCAGCGTCTCCGCGGACGACTTGCGGCCGCTGCCGTCCACCGGCCGGCCCGCCGCATCGACGCGGACGAAATCGTCGCGGCCGAGGGCCGACTTGTCCTTGCCGCTGACGGTGATCAACAGTTCGAGCGGGTCGCGCGACACGACCACGCTGTAGTTGCTGCTCGTGCCCAGCGACCAGCCGCGGCCGTGGAACTCACGGCCGATCGCCCGCAGGCGGTCGATGTCGTCGGTGTTCGCGGCGGTGGGGGCGGTGGTCGCGGCCATGAGATCAGGAATGTACGCCACGCGACTCCGCGCTGGCAACGACGCTGGCTTGGGCCCGCAACGCATGGGTATAGGGAAGGGGCGAACGGTGGCGCATGGTAGGCGGGGAGGTGGGTGACCCGGAGTCCCCCGGCTCCCGCCGGGGGCTTTTTGTGGGCGTGCCTCGTGCCAAGAAGCCCCGGGTGGAAACCCGGGGACACGGGGCGTGGAGGCCACCTCGTCATCCATCCCGCACGATCCGCTCAGTGCGGTCTTACAGGTAGGGGGAGAACAGCCGGGCGATGCCGTCGCGGAGCCGCACGGGGATGCTTCGGCCGTCGACCTCGGCGAGCGTCTTGGGCCGCGAGCGGGCGATGACGTCGGCGATCCGCTGGTCGAGCCGCGCGGCCAGGCCGCGGTCGTAGGTCTCGACGTTGAACTCGAAGTTCAGCCGCATGCTGCGGTCGTCCCAGTTGCCGCTGCCGAACAGGGCCCAGGCGGCGTCCACCGTCATCAGCTTCGTGTGCTCGAAGGGAGGCGGCGACAGCCACACGTGGCAGCCCTTGCCGAGCACCTGCCAGAGCAGTGCCGTGGAGGCCCAGCCCACGAGCGCCAGGTTGTTCTCCTCCGGGAGCACGATGTCCACCCGCACGCCCCGCATCGCCGCCACGTCGAGGGCCTGGCAGACGGCGTCGTCGGGCAGGAAATACGGCGTCATGATCCGCACCGACTTCTGGGCCGCGGCCAGTGCCCCCACCAGCACGAGCTTGATGCGGCCGATATCGGGATCGTCGGGGCCGAAGCGGATGCCGCGGGCGAGGGCCGTGCCGGCCGCGGCCAGTTCGGGCTCCCAGGCCGGCCCGGAGAGCGTCTCCTCCGCGGCGAAGGCCCAGTCCTCCGTGAACACCTCGAGCAGCTGCGCCACGATCGGGCCGCGGAGCTCGAAGTGGGTGTCGCGGACCGGGTGCCGCGGCTCGTGGGCCAGCCAGCAGCCGTCGCGGATGTTGAGGCCGCCGGTGAAGCCGACGGCGCCGTCCACCACCATAATCTTGCGGTGGTTCCTCAGGTTGGCGTAGGGAAAGTAGAAGGGCACGGTGGTGGGCAGGAATCGCTCCACGCGGACGCCCTTGCGGGCCAGCACGCCGACGATCGACGGGAACGTATACGACGAGCCGATGCCGTCGATGAGCACGCGGACCTCGACACCGCGGGCCACGGCCCGGGCCAGGGCGTCGGCGAAGATCCGGCCCGTGGGATCGTTGTCGAAGATGTACGACGCCAGGCCGATGCTCCGCCGCGCCCGGTCGATCGCCTCCAGCATCCGCGGGTAGGCCTCGTCGCCGCCGGTCAGCGGCTCGATCAGATTGCCGTCGACGAGCGGCCGGTCGGTGACCTCCCCGACGAGCGTGGCCAGCGACCGCAGCGGGGCGTTCTCGTGGCCGATCGCGGCCTCGAGCCGGGCCTTGTCGGGGACGGCGGCGTGCAGCTCATGCAGGACGCGGGCCTGCCCCGACCGGAGCTGCGACGCCCGGGAGCGGATCCGATTGACGCCGAGCACGGCGTAGGCGACCGCACCGAACACGGGCGACAGCCAGATCAGCCCCACCCACCCGATCGTGCTCCGCGTGTCGCGCTTGACGAGAATCGCATGGGCCGAGGCGGCGACGTTGATGATGAGCACCGACGCCGTGAGCACGTGCGGCCAGAGCACGAGCCACCATCGCCACGCTTCGGCCAGGAAGGCTTCCATGGTGAGAGCGTAGCACGGGCCGCCTCAGCCGCCTGCCGTGATCCGCCCCGGCCGCCTGGGGCGGCGGTCTCTGACCGCCGTGTCCCCCGGCTTCCGCCGGGGGCTTGTTGTGGGGGCGGCGTGCTGAAACAAGAAGCCCCGGGTGGAAACCCGGGGACACCGGGCATGAACACCATCCCGCTATCCAAGCCGCACGATGGCACGCACTGTTCCGGTTCGCACCCACATCGCATGGCATCCGGCAAGGCATGCCACTCGGTGTCCCCCGGCTTCCGCCGGGGGCTTTTTGTGGGGGCGGCGTGCTGAAACAAGAAGCCCCGGATGGAAACCCGGGGACACCGGGCATGAACACCACCCCGCTATCCACGCCGCACGATGGCACGCACTGTTCCGGTTCGCACCCACATCGCATGGCATCCGGGAGGGCCGGGTTGCGCGAGAGCGGGCAGCGGCCCGCCAAGCGAACTGCGGCAGGATGCCGCAGGGTCGCGTGAAACATTCTCCCCGGCTTCCGCCGGGGGCTTTTTGTGCCCTTCACCAGCCTCTTGCTGGAATGACTACGAGCGCCCGTCCCCGGCCTTGATCGCCTTCATGCGGGCGGCCTCGGGCTCGAGCCGCTTGTAGAACTCGTCGAGCGGATAGCAGCCGCTCCGCAGGCCGTTGCGTGGCGCGGTCGTGCAGTCGCTGAAGGTGCGGCAGATCCTGCCGCGGACGAGCGGCTTGCCGGCGAGCGCGTCGGCCGGCAGTTCCGGATACGAGAGCACCATCCGGCCGAGGCCCACGATGTCCACGAGCCCGTGCCGCACCGCCGCCTGGGCGGCATGGACGATGTAGTCCTGGAGGTAGGTGTAGCCCGTGCCCACCATCACCAGCCCGGGCACCGCCGCCTTGGCCCGGCTCACCGCCTCGATCTGCCGCCACACGCCCACCAGCGGATCCTCGGGCGGCGGATAGCCGTCGGACGGCGGAAATGCGGCCGGCCGCTGGATGTGGGGAACGGTGTAAGGCGAGCCGGCCGAGAGATTGACCGTCGTCACGCCTTCGTCCCGCAGGATCTCCAACAGCCGAATCGGTTCGGCGAGATCCATCGTCGTCGGGTCGCTTTCGTTCACGCCGAAGCCGCAGTCGTAGGGCAACGCGTCGGCGAACGGGAACGGCGCGCCGTGATCGCCCACCTTGTGCCAGGGCACGACGTCGAAGAGCGAGAGCCGCACGCACACCGGCAGCCGGGGCAGCTCGCTGCGGACGCGGCCGATGATCGTGCGCAGCAGCCGGGTGCGGCCCGCGAAATCGCCGCCGTATTTTCCGGGCCGCCGCCGCGCCGAGAGAAACTCGTGCAGCAGGTAGCCGTGGCAGGCCTTGATGTCGACCATGTCGAAGCCGGCCGCCGCCGCGTCGTGCGCCGCCGCCAGATAGGCGTCGATCAGCCGCTCCACCTCGTCGTCGGAGAGCACGCAGGCCGCGTCGTGCGGATCGACCTTGTGCTTGGCGTCGAGGAGCGGATGGTGATAGGCGATCCGCGGGCGGAAGCCGGCTGCGGTGGGCTTGGAGAACCGTCCCGAGTGCGTGAGCTGCAGGGCGATGAGCAGGTCGTCGGTCGTGCCGTGCCGCTCGCGATGGGCCGCACGGGCGGTGTCCACCAGCGCCGCCATCCCGTCCCGGCCGCAGGCCGGCGCGCAGAGCTGGTGCGGGTTCGCCCGGCCCTCGGCGAGCACCGCCACGGCCTCGCCGCCCCAGATGAACTTCGCGCCGCTGGTGCCGAAGTTTCGCCACCTGCGCAGGAGGATGTCGGTCGGGCGGCCGTCGGGCGTGGCGTCCCAGCCCTCCATCGGATGGATGCACCAGCGGTTGCCGATCGTTCGGCCGCCGATCGCGATCGGGGCCGCCAGCGGCGAGCCCGCCACGGCCGATAGCGGCTCGTCGTCGAGCGGGATCGGGGCGCCGATCGCGGCGCAGTGGTCCCGCAGTTCGGCGACGGTGCGGAACCGAGCGATGCGGGGAACGTGCATGGCGGTGATCAGCGGTAGGTGATCAGTGGTCAGGCGAAGAACGTCAGATATGGGCCGGCGCCGGCGAGCCGCAAAAGATAGAGGGCCAGTTCCCGGGCATGGTAGTCGCCCCACATCGCGGCCTCGCCGCACGGCACCTTCCGCCCCGGCGGCACGTGGTCCCAGCCGTTGGGCCGATGGTAGACGGTGTGCAGCAGCAGGCCCTCGTGCCCCGGATCGGTGCTCAGATAAGGCGCGGCGAAGATCGTGCGGGCCACGGTCAGCCCCGCCGCCAAATACTTCCTGCCCGCCGCCGGATCGCCGTGCGTCTCCAGCCAGCGGCCCAGCCGCAACAGGCCCTGGGCGGAGATCGCCGCCGCGGAACTGTCCACCGGCTCGTGGTCGTTGAACGGCTCCGCTGGACGGTTGAGGTAGTCGCCCATCCTCGCCAGGCCAGGGGCGCCCGTGTCCCAGTAGGGCACGCCGTCGAGCGGCGTGTGCTCGAGGTAGAAGTCGGCCGCCGCCCGTGCCGTGTCGAGGAACCGCCGCAGCACGGCCTCCTTGCCGCCATAGGGGGTGAACTCTTCGGCCGCCAGCGTCTCCAGGAACTCGAGCTGCTCCGGATAGCCGCACAGCACCCAGGCGTGGCCCCGTGTCCAGGTGGTGAACGGCGAGTAGCCCTGCTGCGAGCTGGGGCAGCGGTAGTTGCCGTCGTTGGTGTTGAACACCGACTCGTGCACCACGCGGCCGCGGACGTCGTAGATGTCGCGGCCCGTGCCGAAGAAGACGTTGTAGCGGGCCGTGGCGTCGGCGTGCTGGATGATCCGGCCGAGCAGCGACACGGCCTTGTCGTTCTCCCCCATCAGCCGATGGCCGAGGAGATGGGCCACGGCCAGGGCCCGCATCGTGCGGATCGTGTCGGAGAACAGCGAGTGCGGGCCGTTGAAGGAATAGACGTAGCCGAGGTCGGGCGTGAGCTGCGTCCAGCGGGCGGCCTGCACGGCCCCGCTGGCTTTCAGCGCCAGGTCGTAAAAGTGCCCCTCCCAGGCGTCGGCCGGGAGCCGCCCCTCGCGGAGCAGGCGGCGGAGGTTGCCGTAGGTGCTGACGTTGTTGAAGCCGTGGTCGTGGACGCCGACGTGCGTGACGTGCGGGGCCATGAGTTTCAGGGTGCCTTCGCGGCCGATCCGCAGCATCTCCTCGTCGCCGGTGGCGTCGAACTGCAGGATCGCGCTGCCGTATTGAAAGCCCTGGGTCCACTCGGTCCAGCCCCGCGAGGTGTAGCGGCCGGCGACGGTGAACACCGGCGTGCCGTCGGCGTCGCGCCACCGCTTCTGCAGGGCCGCGATCTTCGGGCCCGACGCCGCGAACAGGTGGCGGGCAGCGGGTTCGAGGGCTTGGGGGGTGAGCGTCGTGTCGACGTGGATCATGGATGGTTTCTGTTCTACAGCCTGCGCAGGTGGAAGCCGCCGTCGACGTCGATCACGGCGCCGGTGCTGAAGGGGAAGTCGCCGCGGACGAGCGCGGCCACGGCCCGGCCGACGTCGTCGCCGGTCCCCCAGCGGCCCTGGGGCACGAGCCCGCCGGCGATCAGGGCGTCGTACCTGTCGGTCACGCCGGCGGTCATGTCGGTCTTCATGATCCCGGGCCGCACCTCGTAGACGTCGACGCCCGCATCCGCCAGCCGCACGGCCCACAGCTCGCGGGCCATCGACAGCCCCGCCTTGGCGATGCAGTAGTCGCCGCGGGCGACCGAAGCCGTATGGGCCGAGATCGAGGTCACGAACACGAGCTTGTAGCCGCCCGGGAGCCGTGCCGCGCCGGGATGTGCGAGCCACCAGCGGGCGGCGAGTTGGGTGAGAAAGTAGGGGCCGCGGAGGTTGACGGCCAGCACCTCGTCGAAACTCGCCTCGTCGGCCTCCGTGATGTCGGCTCGCACCCGCGGGGCGATGCCGGCGTTGTTCACCAGGCCGTCGAGCCGGCCGTAGGCGGCGAGCACGGCGTCGAGGCAGGCCTGGCGGGCCGGGGCCGAGGCCAGTTCCGCCGCCACGGGCACGAATCGCTGGCCGGGTTCGCGGGCCGCCGCGGCGCACAGGCCGACCGTTTCGTCGGCCGCGGCGCGGTTGCTGGCATAGTGGATGGCGACGTCATGGCCGTCCTGCGCCAGGGCCACGGCGATGCCGCGGCCGAGGCCACGGCTGGCGCCGGTGACGAGGATGACGGGACGAGCCATGCGGCCAAGATAGCGGTCCCGGAAGCGGGCGACCATGGCCTGCGTCGTGGCGGCCCGACCGCGCGACGGTGAAGGATGGTCCGGCCAACGGCACTTCCCCCCAGCATGTTCGCCGGCGGACGGTCGGCTTCGTGGATGCCTCGCGTCCTGCACCGATCAGAGACCGTGGATGCCGATCGCGGGCAGCCCGTCGGGTGACGCTTGAAAGACGTTGCGGTCGTCATGGACCTTGGTGCAGGAAGGGGCGACGCCGAGCCGTGAGCGGCGGCCATCACTCTGACCAGATCCACGGCCCGGTGCGCTCCGGCGTCGGGTGCCGAAGACTCTACTCGAGCACGCGGATTTTGACATTCCGAAACGACACGGCGGCGCCGTGGTCCTGCAGCCCGATATGTCCCTTGGCGGTTTCGGCGAACCCTTTGCTCTTCCTCCACTTGCTGGTGGCAATGCGGCTGTTCCAGTCGTCGCTGCCGATCTTGTATGAGTAGACTTGGTGGCCGTTGAACCAGTGGGTCCCTTCGCCATTGACCATTCTGATCCTCACCTTGTTCCAGCCGTCGGCGTGAATGACTGTTTCGCCTTGGACGGGAACGATGTCGTACAGCGCCGCCGCGGCCGTCTTACTGCCGCTCATGCCACGTTCGATCTGCATCTCGGGGGCGACGTCATAGATCGCGCCGCCCGCCGCCGGATTCACGCGGATCAGGATGCCGCTGTTGCCGGTGGTCTTCCATTCCAGTTCCAACTCGAAGTTTTCAAACGCTTCCGCGGTATACACGTCGCCGCCGTCCTTGCCCAGCGTGAGCGCGCCGTCGACCACCACCCACTGGCCGAGTGCCAGCGGCTGCTTGGTCTTCCAGCTATACCAGCCCGCGGCCGTCTTGCCGTCGAACAACAACTTCCAGCCCTCGGCCTTTTCCTGGTCCGTCAGCGTGTTCCACGCAGCGCCACCGGTGGCGGCGGGCACGAACGGCAGCTGGCCCGCCATGATCCGCTGGCCGTACGTTCCGCCACCAGAGGGCGATGGCAGTGCGAGCACCTTTTCGAGTGCGGCTAGGAACTCCTTGTCGAGCTGGGCCTGGACCGCGGCCTTGGCGTCGTCGCCTTTCCGACCGGCGGCTTGTAGGCGTTCGCCGGCGTTGCCCTCGATCAATGTGTCCAGAGCTTCACCGAACGGATTGCGGACCGTCTTCTCCTGGCCGTTCACGTGGCAGACCTTGCAGCTCCCGATCACATTGTCGGCGAAAGCGTCCTTGAGCGATCTCGGTCCGCTGTCCACGTACAACTCCTGGAAAGTTTGTTTCCAGGGTGGCAGGGCGAACGTCGAGCTCGCCAACGCCCAGGCGACAACCACGGTCAGAACACCGCGGCCGACGAACGTACTCGTGCAGGGACTCATGGGGTGTGCACCTGGACTTGCGTTGATCGAGCGACATTGGAACGGATGAAGCACCAAGGTTATGCCAGCCAACGGCATTCCGGCAACCGTCGGCCGAGCGAGGTGGATCACGAGGAGCAACAGGCGGGACTGGGGCCAGCTCGTCGGGTGACGCCCGAAAGATTGCTCGGTCGTCATTGACCTGCACCAACTCTCCCCAGCCCGTCGGGGGGCCACGGGCGGAGGCTCGAAAGGATGGTCCGGCCAACGGCACTTCCCCCAGCATGTTCGCCGGCATTTTCGCGCCGATGAGCGGTTCGTGAGGCTGGTGCGGCGTTCCCGGGCACCCAATCAGCGGCTCGCGGAAGGGCTGCCCTCCCCGTGTGAAGTTCAGCTCGATGCCCCCATACCGGCCCCGCACCGTGGCTTGTCGGGCTTCCGCGAAAGTCACGCCGTCGATGCTGCCCAGCAGGTCTATCCGCACCGGCTCGAGGCCGATGGCGACCACCGCATCCGGCTTCAACAGCACGTCGTCCGAAACGGTGGCTGGCTGAAATCCAAACTCAACGAGCGCCGCCCGCAGCCGGTCAGCATTGGCGGGCGTCGCGTCGAAGAACACGTCGACGTCTTGGGTGAACCGCGTATATCCATGAAACGCCAGATCCAATACCCCCACATGGTGGCCGGTTTTTGGCGCTGAAGGATCGGGACGCCGCGGGACCTCCGTGCGGGCGGCGTCGGCTTCGCGCGGGAAACCCTGTGACCGCGGCGACCATGAGCGGACCGGCAGGTGGACGGCGAACGTAAACGGCCGCTACCGAGGGAATGGCGGGGCGGGTCAGCGCGGCGGCCCTGCGCCTTCTGTGGCTGCCGCAGCCGGCAGGGGACCGAGCTCGAAGTCTCGGGGCACGAGGTCGGTCCACAACACCTTTCGGTGCCGGAATCCCCGCAGCCGGGCGATCCAGCGGGGATCCTCGACCTCCATCCATTCCCCAGTCCTGCCGACCCCGAGAAATAGCCGGTCGAAGTGCCGGTGTGCCGGCGGCACCTGCACGCCGAGCTGTTCGCAGATCACGCGAATGTCGACGCGGCCGAACGCGTTGCAGACGAATGCGCGGGGGACGTTCGTCGCATACAAGCAGTGGGCGAAATGCGCGTCGACGACGCCGAACCAGTACCCAACCGGAATCACGAGCAGCGCGACGGCGGCCCGTCGGGCCCAGCGGGCCGCCTGCGGCCAGAGGTCACCAAACCCGCGGCCGCGCCAGGTCAGGAGGAGGAGCGGACCGGCGACGGCGAGGGCCGCGTTCCAGGGCCAGACCCCGGGATCCCAGTGCATCACCAGGGAGAGCACGGCGAGGGTGCCGCCATGGAACAGGCCGGCGGCGATGGCGGTGGCTCGGCGCAGGCCGGGCGCGAGACAGCCGCCGGCGAGTGCGATCTCCGTCGCACCGATCGCGATCCCGAGCGGCGTCGCCCAGCGGTCATCGGCGGCCGGCGCCAGGTTCGCAAGCAGCCAGGGGGCGGTCTCGAGGAAGAAGTCGCGGCTCGTGAGCTTGTGGATCCCGGCGAAGAACCACAGCGACACGATCGATCCCCGGGCGATCAACGCGCCTTCGGGCCGCCCGACCGTCGCCGCGGTGAGCAGAGCGAGAGACATCGTGTGCGGCAGCATCCGCGACTGGTCGGCGACGAACGCGTACGCGAGCAGGACAGCGTGCAGCGGCAGACCGACGCGTGGCCTGAAGAATACGAGCGTCAGCGAGACCAGCAGGGGCACGCCCACGTCGAACTGCGGGACCGGCAGGAGGGGCAGCATCGGCGGCATTTCGTGCCAATGCCAGCTCGGCCAGGTGACGAGCACCGTCGCCATCTGGGCGGCCACGAGGATGCCGCGGCACAGCCACGGCCAGAGGCAACCCGCATCGGGCCCTTCCGGCCCGCCGCACCACTGCCGCACGTCCTGCCAAGCGCCACGCCATCGCATGCGACGGATGGTAGTGCCGGTCACGGCCGGCGGGAACAGCAGCTGCTGACCGAGATCGGCTCGATGACGTGACGCTCGTGCCGGTCCATGCGGAAGCCGCTCGGTAAACCCGCATGTGGTAGTCTTTCGCGAACCCTCGTTTGGCTTCGGTGGCTGGAGATCGCCGCCCCCACAGGCCCGCGCATGTTCATGCCGTCTCGATTGCCTTTTTCTCGCGCGGCCGGTCGTTCCGGCCAAAGCGTCTTCCTCGTCGCCGGGCTGGCGACGCTCCTTTCCGGGATTCTTGTCATGACGACCGCCGCCGAGCCCGCCACCAATCCTCTGCTCGCCCCGTGGGCCGGTCCATACGGCGGCGTGCCTCCGTTCGACCGGGCCCGCGTGGCCGACTTCGAGCCCGCCCTCGAGGCCGGCATGGCCGATCAGCTGGCCCGCATCGACGCGATCGCCGCCAATCCCGAGCCGGCCACGTTTGCCAACACGTCGACGGCGCTCGAGCAGGCGGGTCGGATGTTCGACCGTGTCCGCGCCGTGTACGACGTGTTCGGCAACGGCCTCAACGACGACGCGATGCAGGAGGTCGAGCGGCGCATGGCGCCGCGGCTGGCCGCCTTCGCCGACAAGATCATCCAGAACGAGAAGTTGTTCGCGCGGGTGGCGGCCGTCTACGAGGCCCGTGACCGGTCGGGCCTCACGCCCGAGCAGCAGCGGCTCGCCTGGCTGCAATACACCGACCTCGTGCGGGCCGGTGCCAAGCTCGACCCCGCGGCGAAGCGGCGGCTGGCGGCCATCAACGAGGAGCTCGCCGGGCTGTTCACCACGTTCGCGCAGAACGTGCTCAAGGACGAGGAGACGCAGGCGGTGTTCCTGGCCGCCGCAGCCGACATGGCCGGTTGCCCCGAATCCGTGCGGGAGGCGGCGGCCGCGGCGGCCAAGGAGCGGGGCCGCGACGGCTGGGCGATCACGAACACGCGTTCGAGCGTGGAGCCGTTCCTCACCTATGCCGACCGCCGCGACCTCCGCGAGCGGGTGTGGCGGATGTTCGTGGACCGCGGCGCCGGCGGCGGCCCGACCGACAACCATGCCACGATCGCCCGCATCCTCGCCCTGCGGGCCGAGCGAGCCCGGCTGCTCGGCTTTCCGACCCACGCCCACTGGCGGCTCGAAGACTCGATGGCCAAGACCCCGGCACGGGCGGCGGAATTGATGGAGGCGGTGTGGCAGCCCGCGGTGGCCCGGGTTCGCGAGGAGGTGGCCGACATGCAGGCCATCGCCGACGCGGAGCATCCAGGCATCCGCATCGAGCCGTGGGACTATCGGTATTACGCCGAACGGGTCCGCAAGGCGAAGTACGACCTCGACGAGGCGGAGATCACGCCTTATCTGCAACTCGACAAGCTCCGCGAAGGGATGTTCTTCACCGCGGAGAAGCTGTTCGGCCTCCGCTTCGAGCCGGTCGACCCGCAGGCCGTGCCCGTCTATCACCCCGACGTGCGGGTCTGGGAGGCGCGGGACTCGGCCGGCCGGCACGTCGGCCTGTTCTTCTTCGATCCGTTCGCCCGCAAGGGCAAGCGGTCGGGTGCGTGGATGAGCGGCTATCGATCCCAGGAGCGGTTCGCTGGCGCGGTCGCCCCGATCGTCTCCAACAACTGCAACTTCACCAAGCCGGCCCCCGGCGAGCCTGCGCTCGTGAGCTGGGACGACGCCACGACGCTGTTCCACGAGTTCGGCCACGCCCTGCACGGGCTGTTGTCGAACGTCGAATATCCGTCGCTTTCGGGCACGAACGTGGCCCGCGACTACGTGGAGTTTCCCTCGCAGGTGCTCGAGCACTGGCTCGCGACGCCCGAGATCCTCGACCGCTTCGCCCTCCACCACGAAACCGGCAAGCCGATGCCCCGCGAGCTCGTCGCCAAGATCGAGCGGGCGCGGCGGTTCAACGAGGGTTTCCGGACCGTGGAGTTTCTGGCCAGCGCCTTGATCGACATGCGGCTCCACCTCGTGGCCGACGGCGTGGCCGATCCCGCCGCCTTCGAGCGTGACACGCTGGCTGCGGTCGGGCTGCCGCGGGAGATTGTGATGCGGCACCGCACGCCGCAGTTCCTCCACGTGTTCGCCGACGACGGCTACTCGGCCGGCTACTACAGCTACCTGTGGGCCGACGCGATCACGGCCGACGCCTGGGAAGCGTTTCAGGAGGCGGGCGGGCCGTGGGACGAGGCCGTGGCCCGGCGGCTCCGCGACCACGTCTTCTCGGTGGGCAACACGATCCCGCCGGAGGAGAGCTACCGTGGCTTCCGCGGTCGCGATCCCGCGACCGACGCCCTGATGCGCAAGCGCGGCTTCGCTCCGGCGACCGCCGCCGGCCGCTGACGCCGGCGGCACGGTTTTGGACGCGTGCATTCTGCCGGTGCGGCGAGGGGCTCCACCGATTGCAGACCTGTCGAACAGGGCATCGGTCCCGTCACCGTTCCGAGAAGCCCCGGGTGGAAACCCGGGGACACCGGGCATGCAAACCATCGGGCGTTCCATGCCGTGGGTTCGCGTGCAGCATTTCGCGGTTCACACCTGCATTGGGTGGCACCCGGGAAGAGATGCTACCCGGAGTCCCCCGGCTTCCGCCGGGGGCTTTTTGTGCGAGTAACGCGCGTGACCCGAGAAGCCCCGGGTGGAAACCCGGGGACACCGGGCATGCAAACCATCGGGCGTTCCATGCCGTGGGTTCGTGTGCAGCATTTCGCGGTTCACACCTGCATTGGGTGGCACCCGGGAAGAGATGCTACCCGGAGTCCCCCGGCTTCCGCCGGGGGCTTTTTGTGCGAGTAACGCGCGTGACCCGAGAAGCCCCGGGTGGAAACCCGGGGACACCGGGCATGCAAACCATCGGGCGTTCCATGCCGTGGGTTCGCGTGCAGCATTCCCCCGGCTTCCGCCGGGTTCCATTCACCAGGGATTCGGCACGAACGCTCCGCCGCGGCACCGCTTCAGGTGGTCGAGCGACGCCACCTGCCCCGTCGTCTCCAGGGCGTCGCGATACACGGGATCGTGAAACCCCTCGATGTCGATGCTGCCCCGCCATTTGCACTGGCGGAGCGTCGAGATCAGGTCGGTCCAGTTCGTCATCCCGAAGCCCGGGGTGCGGTGATGGATGTACTGCACGCCGCCCCGGATGCCGTGCTCGCGGATAACGTTCCAATCGACTTGGGCATCCTTGCCGTGGATGTGCCAGATCCGAGCCGCGTACTTCCGCAGCTGCGGCAGCGGATCGACGAAACTCACGAGCTGGTGGCACGGCTCCCATTCGAGCCCGATCGCGGGGCTCTCCACGGCGGCGAACATGGCGTCCCAGGCCCGCGGTGCGTGGGCGATGTTCCAATCGCCGCTTTCCCACGAGCCTCGCTTTTCGCAGTTCTCAAAGGCCAGCCGCACGCCCCGGTCTTCGGCCCGCTTGGCCAGCGGCCCGAAGACGGCGGCGAACCGGCCGAACGACTCCGGCACCGGCCGGCCCGGGATCCGCCCGGTGAAGCCCGCCACGACGTCGCAGCCAAACAGCGCCGCGGAGTCGATGAGCCGCTCCCAGTCGGCGACGGCTTCAGGACTCGTGAGGGGATTGCCGTAGATGCCGATCGCACTCACCCGCGGGGCCAGATCGTGTGGGCCGGGCTCATGGGCGTCGAGCACCGCGCTGACTGCGGCGGCGAGCCCGGTCACGTCGAAGTCACCGACGCGGATGCCGAACGAGATCTGAAAGGTTTCGAATCCGTGCGGCAGCAGTTGACGGATCACCTCCGCGGTCCGCTCGTGGGCGGGCACGACGGTGCCGATGCGGATGTCGTCGTGGGCGTGCATGTCTGGATCGTAACGCCCGGTGGCGTACGCCTCCAAGCGTGCGAATGCGGCCTGTGGCCCCCCGACGCGTATTCGCAAGCCTGGAGGCTTGCGCCACGAAGGACTTGCCGCTGTCCCCAGTGGCGTACGCCTCCAGGCGTGCGAATGCGGCCTGTGGCTCCCTCACGCGTATTCGCAATCCTGGAAGCTTGCGCCACGGATGGTCCACTGCCGGCATTACAATGGAGGGGCGATGAACAAGGCCTTCTGCAAGGAACCGGATGCGAGCCTGCCGCCGCGGTGCCCCGCGTGCGGCGGCGATGGTGTGCAGGTGATGCCGCAGACGCTCGCCGCCCATGTCGGCCCGGCGGCCGTCGAATCGCTCGCCGAGCCGGCTTACTTCTGCGCTGGCGACACCTGCCCCGTGGCCTACTTCGACCTGCTGGAGCGAACCATCGCCACGGCCGCCGCCCACGGACTCCCCTGGCCGAAGGACCCGGCCGGGCCGCTGTGTGCCTGCCACGGTCTGACGGTGGACGACGTCGATCGCGACCTCGCCGAGGGCGTGCCCACGCGGGTCCGCGCGGTGGTGCGGAAGGCGGGCGAGCCGGGGGCGGACTGCGCGATCAGGAGCGCGGACGGCCGCTCCTGCGTGGCCCGCGTGCAGCGGTTCTACATGAGACGCCGCGGGGCCGCGGGCGGGTGATGCATGCGGCTCTTGAGCTGGAACATCCACAAGGGGATCGGCGGCCGTGATCGGCGGTACTCGCTGGGTCGGATCCTCGACGTCATCGAGGCCGAGAACCCCGACCTCGTGTGCCTCCAGGAGGTGGACCGTCTCGTGCGCCGCAGCCGCTTCGACGACCAGCCGCGGCTCCTGGCGCAGGCGCTCCGCTGCCACGGTGTGTTCCAGGTCAACGTGCCCGTGGGGCGGGGCGGCTACGGCAACCTCGTGCTCTCCCGGTGGCCGGTGGCGAGCCGGCACCGCGTGTCGCTGCGTCAGGGGAGCCGCAAGCCGCGGGGCGCGCAGCTGCTCGTGATCGACACGCCCGAGGGCCTCCTGCATCTGGTCCACGCCCATCTCGGCCTTGCCGAGCGGGAGCGGCATTGGCAGATGGAGCGGGTCCTCGGCCACATGCTCTTCCGCTCGGCCGACCGGCATCCCACCGTGATCGTCGGCGACTTCAACGACTGGCGCGACACGCTCGCCGCGGGCGTCCTGGCGGCGAGCGGATTCAGCCAGGTGACGAGCCCGCCGAGCCGGTTTCGCAGCTTCCCGGCCTGGCTGGCCGTCGGGTCGCTCGACAAGGCCTTCGTGCGGGGTGACGTGGAGGTGAAGCACGCCCGCGTGGTCCGCACGAGCCTAACGAAGGTCGCCAGCGACCACCTGCCGCTGGTGGTCGACTTCCATGTGCGGCGGTGATGAGGCGGTTGTCTGCCGTGGCGGTCTTTGACCGTCGTGTCCGGCCCGTGGCTCCCTTGCCTGCATTCGCAAGCCTGGAGGCTTGCGCCACATGGAGCGGCGGTCTTTGACCGTCGTGTCCGGCCCGTGGCTCAACGACCCGCATTCGCAAGCCTGGAGGCTTGCGCCACGGGGGCACGTTTCACGATCACTCCGCCCGGGGCCGTGCCGCCCGCGCCCGCCACCATTCCCAGGCCAGTGGCAGCACCGACACGATCACGATGCCGACCACCACCAGCTCGAAGTGTTTTTTCACCTCGGGGATGTTGCCGAAGAAAAAGCCGGCCAGCGTGCAGATCGCCACCCAGGCGATCCCGCCGACGACGTTGTAGAAGAGGAACGTCGGGTAGTGCATCCGTCCCACGCCGGCCACGAACGGCGCGAACGTGCGCACGATCGGCACGAACCGGGCGAGGACGATCGTCTTGCCGCCGTGCCGCCCGTAGAAATCCTGCGTCCGCTCCAGGTGCTCGTGCTTGAGGAACCACTTGTCGATCTTGAAGGCCCGCGGCCCGATCCATCGGCCGATCGCGTAGTTGACCGTGTCGCCGAGGATCGCGGCGATCGTGAGGATCACGAGCAAGGGCACGAGGCCGACGTGCTGCGGATAGACCGCCGCCATCGCCCCGGCCGCGAACAGCAGCGAGTCGCCCGGGAGGAAGGGCGTGACCACCAGGCCGGTCTCGCAGAAGATGATGGCGAACAGCACAACGTAGGTCCATGGCCCCCAGGCGGTGACCAGGGCCTCGAGGTGCTCGTTCACCTTCAAGAAGATGTCAAGAAACTGCTTGATGGCATCCATGGGGCCAGTGTCCTCGGCATGTCCGGCGGCTGCAACCCAGGGCCGTGGCGCAAGCCTCCAGGCTTGCGAATGCGGGTGGTGGAGCGACAGGCCGGATGCGACGGTCGGAGATCGCCGCTCCAGGAAGAAGTCGTCGTTGCTGCGTGGTTCTGCACTCGTGCCCTTGAAGCCCGAGCCGTGAGCCGAGGGACCGCGGATGGCCGCGGGAGAAGCGTCGCGGATTCTCTCATCTGACGATTCAGGCTTCCCGGCAACCGGACACGACCGACAGCCACCGCCGCCCCCGTGGCGCAAGCCTCCAGGCTTGCGAATGCGGGTGGTGGAGCGACAGGCCGGATGCGACGGTCGGAGATCGCCGCTACAGCGTGGCCAGCGTCTCGCACGCGGCTGCCACCGTGGCGTCGATGTCGGCCTCGGTGTGGGCGGCCGAGATGAAGAGCGCCTCGTACTGGCTGCACGGCAGATACACGCCGCGGTCGATCATGCCCCAGAAGAAGGCGGCGTAGCGGGCGGTGTCGCTCTGCGACGCCGTTTTCCAGCCGGTCACGGGGATGGCCGTGGCGCCGCGCTGGAAGAAGGTCGTCATCATGCTGCCGACGCGGGCCGTCCAGGCGGTGACGCCGGCCGCGGCCGCGGCCGCGCGGAAGCCGGACTCCAGCCGGGACCCCAGTCGCTCCAGATGCTCGTAGGGAGGATGCTCGCGGAGTTCCTCCAGCGTGGCCGTGCCGGCGGCGACCGCCAGCGGGTTGCCCGATAGCGTGCCGGCCTGAAACACCTTGCCGGCGGGGAGCATGTGGTCCATGACGTCGGCCCGGCCGCCGTACGCGGCCAGCGGCAGGCCGCCGCCCACGATCTTGCCGAGCGTGGTCAGGTCGGGGGCGATCGTGAGCCGCTGCTGCGCGCCGCCGAGCGCGAGCCGAAACCCGGTCATCACCTCGTCGCACACCAGCAGCCCGCCATGCCGCGTGCACAGATCGCGGGCCGCACCGAGAAACTCCTGCGTCGGCACCACGAGCCCCATGTTGCCCACCACCGGCTCCATGAGGACGGCCGCGATGTCGCCGCCTGCCGCAGCGAACGCCGCCTCGAGACCGGCGACGTCGTTGTATTCGAGCACGATCGTGTCGCGGGCCGTGCCGGCGGTCACGCCCGGCGAGTCGGGGGCGCCGAGCGTGGCGGCCGACGAGCCCGCCGCCACGAGCAGGCTGTCGGCGTGGCCGTGATAGTTGCCGGCGAACTTGACGATCTTGTCGCGGCCGGTGAACCCGCGGGCCAGCCGCACGGCGGTCATCGCCGCCTCGGTGCCGCTGCTCACCAGCCGCACCTTCTCGATCGACGGCACGGCGGCGATGATCAGCTCGGCCAGCCGACTCTCGGCCTCGGTGGGCGCCCCGTAGCTGGTGCCCGCGGCGAGGGCCCGCTCGATCGCGGCCACCACCCGCGGATGCCGGTGGCCGAGGATCATCGGTCCCCAGGAGCCGATGTAGTCGAGGTAGGCGTTGCCGTCGATGTCTGTCAGCCACTGTCCCAGCGCAGACTTGAAGAAGATCGGCTCGCCGCCGACGCCGCCGAAGGCCCGGGCCGGCGAGTTGACGCCGCCGGGAATCAGCCGGCGGGCGCGGGCAAAGGCGGCGTGGCTGGCCGCGCGGCGGGCGGCGGTGGCGGCGGACGGTGCGGTTGCGGGAATGGTCATGGATGCGGTTCCGGTCGGGGGTGCGGATCGGGATTGGCCGGCTGCTCGCCGAGCAGTCGGCGGGCTTCGGCGACGAGCGGCGCCATGTGCGGCCGCGCGGCATTGAGCGCGACGAGGCTTTGCAGGAGCGTGCGGCGGCGGTCGGCGAGTGCGGCCCGCTCGGCCCCGGCCGCGGCGCCGGCTGCGGTGGCGAGGGCGGCAGCCTCGGCCAGCACGGCCCGGGCCCGCGTCGCATCTTCCTCCCGCTCGCGGGCTGCCAGCGGCGCCAACCGGTCGATCTGTCGGCTGACGAGAGCCAGCCACAAGGCGGTTGATGCGCCGGCATCGTCCCGGGCCGCCTCGCCGGTCCCACCATCAGCCGTGGTCACGGCCCGCAGCGCCTCCAGCGCCGCGACGCATGCCGCGGGGCTCTCGGCCTCACGGGCCATCGCCGCCCGGTAGTCACGCTCGATCGGCGGCAGCGGCCGGTCGGTTCGCGGCCGCCGCCGGGCCTTCCGCTCCAGCATGTCGACGTCGAGCCGGTGATCGAGCTCGCGCACCTCCCCTGCCCTGCCGTCGGCGGGATAACGCTGCAGAAACTCTGCGATCAAGGAACGGGCGTCACGCAGATCCGACGCCTCGTCGGCGGCGATGGCGGCGATCCGCGTGTAGAGCGTGTCGGCGGTCCGGGGCCGCAGCACAAACGAGCCCACCCCCAGAATCACGGCCGCCGTCGCGGCAACCGCGGCCGTCTGCCAGATCCGTTGCCGCCGCCGGTCCGCCGCGGCGCGCTGTCGCGTGGCGCGGTGCAGGTCCTCGATCGTAGTGAACCGATTGCGGGCCGCGGGCGCGGCCGCGGGCGCGGTTTCCGCCGGCACGGTGCGGGCATGGGCGAACGCGGAGGCCCGCGGCCCGGCGGTATGGGGCCGCGTCGCGTCGTCGGCAGCGGGGCCGTTCGCCGCGGTCGGCAGCGCTGCGGTCTCGGCGTCGGGCATCGCTCGCGTGGCAGCGCAGTGGTCGATGACCACCGCCCCGGCCTGTGCGTGCGTGTCGGGCAGCGCGTCGATCGCCGCCAGCAGCCGCCCCACCGCCAGGGCGTTGGCCGGCCGCTGGGCCGGATCCTTGGCCAGCAGCCGATCGATGAGCTGGTCGAGTTCGGGCGGCACTCCCGGAACCATCGTCGCCACTCGGGGCGGCGCCTCACGCCGCTGCCGCTCGAGCACGCGGGTCACGTCGCCGCCGTGAAACGGCGGCCGTCCCGCGAGCATGGCGAACATCACCAGGCCCAAGGCGTACAGATCGGCCCGCTGGTCCACCGCCTTGCCGGCGGCCTGCTCCGGCGCCATGAACTCAGCGGTGCCGACCACGGTGCCGGCCAGGGTTTGGCCGGCGTCGCCGAACAGGCGGGCGATGCCGAAGTCGGCGAGTCTCACGGTGGTGCCGTCCGTCGGTGCATCCAGCAGCAACAGGTTCGCGGGCTTGAGGTCGCGGTGGACCACGCCGTGGTCGTGGGCGCTCTTCAGCGCCCGGACGATCTCCAGCGCCAGCCCGACCGTCTCCCGCCAGGTGAACAGCCGGCCGCTGCGCAACACCTGCTCCAGGCTCTTGCCGGTCACCAGCTCCATCGCGAAGTAGGGAACGCCGTCTTCTTCGCCGAAGGCGAGCAACTGCACGATGCCCGGATGCCGCAGGGCCTTGAGCGTTTCGATCTCGGCCGCGAATCGCCGCCGCAGCCCCGCATCGTCGCCGAGGTGGGCGGCCAGGGTCTTCACCGCGACGAGCCGCCCGCTCCCGGTGTCCTCCGCCTCGTAGACGGCCCCCATGCCGCCGCGGCCGAGCCGCGAGCGGATCTTGTAGGGGCCCAATTGCGTCGGTTGCATGGCATGAAGTGTAATCGATCCCCATGAATCATCCGCTTGCCGCATCTGGCGACGCCACGGTCCTTTTGCCCCGCGGTACGAACCAGGCCCGCGGTCTGGCCCGCTACGCCCACGACTTTCTCTTCGCTCCGCAGCCGCTCGGCGCGGCGACGCTCGCGTTGCTGGAGCGGTTCCATCTCGACAGCGTGGGCTGCGGGGTCTCGGCGCTCGCCCTCGGGGCGAACGCCCCCACCGTGCTCCGGTCCGAAGCCTTGGCCGCGGCCCCCGGCGTCGGTTCGCGGGGCGGCATCTGCTTCGGCGGCACGCGGCCCTGTGCCGTGGAGAAGGCCGTGGCCGCCAACGCCTCGGCCGTCCGCGAGTGGGACTCCAACGGCACGAACTTCGGCTACGACGCCGCCAAGGGCCGCACGGCAGGCGAGTTTGGTCACAACGACTTCTATCCCGTGGCCGTGGCCGCCGCCCGCGAGGCCGGCCTCGACGGCGACGCCACGCTGCGGCTCATGCTGCTGGTGGACGAGATCCGCGGCCGCCTCGCCGAGGTGTTTGCGCTCCGCAGATACGCCATCGATCACGTGCACCACGGGACCGTCGCCAGCGCCGCGGTGTTCGCCGCGGCGCTCGGCGGCAGCGCGGAGCAGATCGAGTCGGCGATCGGCATGGCGGTGGCCCACTACGTTCCCTTCCGCGCGATCCGTGCCGGCCACCAGCTCTCCGATTCCAAGGGGGCGTCGGCGGCGCTGGCCGCCGAGGCGGGCGTGATGTGCGCACGGCGGGCGCTGGCTGGGTTCCTCGGCCCGCGCGACGTGTTTCGCAACCCGCTGGCCATCTACCGGCTCAACGAGCCTTGCCCCGACGGCATGAGCCCCTTCGACCTGGAACTCGGCGTGGCCGGCGACGCCTTCGCCATCCACGCCATGCACTTCAAACTCGGGCTCTACGAGCACCAGTCGGCCGGCGGACTGCAGTCGCTGGTGGACCTGTGCGCCCGGCACTCGGGCCTCGCTGCCGACCTCGACGGCATCCGCACGATCCGGGTCGCGATCTACGAGCCGGCGTTCTCGATCATCGCCGACCCGGCGAAGCGGACGCCGACGACGCGGCAGTCGGCCGACCACTCCCTGCCCTTCATCCTCGCCCGCACGCTGCTCAAGGCGCGGGCGGCCGCCGCCGCGGGCACGCCCTGCGGCTGGGAGTCGCTCATGCTCCTGCCCGACGACTACTCCGCCGCCGCCATCGGCGATCCGGCCGTCGCGGCTCTGATCGCCAAGATCGCCATCGCCCACGGCGGCCCGGAATACGACGCCCGCTACCCCGAGGGCATCCCGACGCGGGTCGAGATCGAGCATGCGGCACTCGGGCGACTCGACGGTGGCTTCGTGCTCTTTCCGCAGGGCCACGCCCGGTCCGACGCCGCCCGCACCGCGGCCCTGGTGGATCTCAAGTTCGACCGGCTCGTGGCCGGCGCCGTGGACGATCCGGCCGCGCTCCGCGCGCGGATGCGGCTGGCCGGAAGGTCGGCCGCGGACATCGCCGACCTCTACTCCTTTCCGATCCGCGGATGCACGAGCCACTGACCGGCGTGATCGGGATCGACAAGTCGGCGGGCGCATCGTCGCGCCGCGTCGTCGACGCCGTGGCGGCGGCGCTGGGCACGAAGACTGTCGGCCACGCCGGCACGCTCGATCCGCTCGCGGAGGGCGTGGTGGTGGTGTGCGTGGGCCATGCCACGAAGCTCGTGGACTTCGTCCACGAGCTGCCCAAGCACTACCGCGGCAGGTTCCTCCTCGGTCGCTCCAGTCCGTCCGACGACCTGGAGACCGAGGTCGTTGCCGAGGCCACCCCGGTGCGGCCGTCGCACGCCGACCTCGACGCCGCCGTGCCGGCCTTTCGCGGCGCGATCTTGCAGCGACCCTGCGACTATTCGGCGGTGCACGTCGGCGGGAAGCGAGCCTACCGGCTCGCCCGCAAGGGCCGCCCGGTGGAACTGGCCGCGAAGCCGGTGCGGATCGACCGGCTCGAGGTAACGGCCTACGACTGGCCGCGGCTCGAGCTCGACATCGTCTGTTCGTCGGGCACGTTCGTGCGGGCCATCGGCCGCGATCTGGCGGCGGCGCTCGGCACGCGGGCGGTGATGGAGTCGCTGGTCCGCACGGCGGTGGGGCCCTTCACGCACGCCACGGCGCTGCCGCTGGCGGAGGTGAGCCCGGAAGCTGTGCGCGCCGGTCTGCTGCCGGCCGCGGCGGCGGTGCCGCACCTGCCGCGGCACGTGCTCGACGAAGCTGCCCTCGCCCACGCCGTCGGCGGCGGGTTGGTGGATCTCGGTGCCGACGCGGCCGGGGCGATCGCCGCGGTCGACCCGGCCGGCGACCTGGTGGGGATTCTGCGGCGGCACGATTCGGGCCGCCATCGTCTGCGGCCCAACTTCCGCGGGGCGGGCTGACGGGCCGGGGGGAACCGTGACGCGCGGAGGGACGCCTGGATGCAGGCACGAAAGATGCCTGATTCGCGATCGACACCGCCGGAACACCGCGCAATAATAATTGATGTATGAATACTCGGCTGCCTGCCGTCGCGATTGCCGTTCTCGTGGCCGGCATGCCGGCCTTGTCGGGGGCCGTGCCGCCGCTTTCGTTCGACCGCGACATCCGCCCCATCCTTTCCGAGAACTGCTTCGCCTGCCATGGGCCGGATGCGGCCAACCAGCAGGCGGGCCTGCGACTCGACCGCGCCGAGGATGCCACGGCGGAACTCGGCAGCGGCGCCCGGGCGATCGTGCCGGGAAAGATCGCCGCGAGCGAATTGATCGCCCGGATCACCTCACATGATCCCGATACCGTCATGCCGCCGCCCGCGGCGAAGATCGGCCGGCTGTCGGCCGAGCAGGTCGCCCTGCTCGAGCGCTGGATCACCGCGGGGGCGAAGTATGAGCCGCACTGGGCATTCCTGCCGCCCCGCAAGCCGGCCCTTCCCGCCGGCGGCACGCCGGCCAGGATCGCCGCTGGCATCGACGACCTGGTGGCGGCGAGCCTCACCCGCCGGGGCTGCGGCCTGCAGCCCGAGGCCGATCGCCGCACGCTCGTTCGCCGCCTGTCGTTCGACCTCACCGGTCTGCCTCCGACCCCGGCGGAGGTCGATGCCTTCCTTGCCGACACCGCGGCCGATGCGTACGAACGGCTCGTGGATCGGCTGCTCGCCAGCCCGCGGTATGGCGAGCGGATGGCGGCCGACTGGCTCGACATCGCCCGCTACTCCGACAGTTATGGATTCCAGGTCGATCGGCCCCGGCCGACGATGTGGCCGTGGCGCGACTGGGTCGTGTCGGCCTTCAACCGCAACCTCCCCTGGGACCAGTTCACGCTCTGGCAGGTTGCGGGCGACCTGTTGCCCGGAGCGACCCGCGAGCAGATCCTCGCCACCGCCTTCAACCGGCTCCATCAGCAGGAGAGCGAGGGGGGCTCGGTCGAGGAGGAGTATCGCGTCGCCTCCGTCAACGATCGCACGACCACGTTCGGCACCGCCTTTCTCGGGCTCACGCTCGAATGCTGCCGCTGCCACGACCACAAGTTCGACCCGCTGACGCAGCGCGACTTCTACGCGCTCTCCGCCTTCTTCGATGACATCGACGAGGCGGGGCTTTACGCCTTCTTCACCCCGTCGGTGCCGACGCCCAAGCTGCGGATCGCCGAAGAGCCGCAGGCCACTGCCCTTGCCCGGGCCGAGGAGGCGTGCGCCGAGGCCGAGGCCGAACTCGCGGCGGCCGTGGAGGCGGCCCGGCGGGCGGGCAGCGTCGACCGGTCGGCGTGGGCCGGCGGGATTCCCGGGGAGGTCGTGCACTACGCCTTCGATGGCCGCCAGGCCGAAGGTCGTTTCCCGAGCGTGGCGGGTGCCGCGGTCGCTGTGGCCGGACCGGAGGAGCGGCCTGCAGGCGCCGTGGCCGCCGACCGGCAGGCCGCATCGCCGCCGGTGCCGGAAGGACTGGCCGCCAGCTCACCGCCGGAAAACACGCTCGTGGCGGGGCGGCCCGGCCGCGGGCAGGCCATCCGGCTCACGGGCGACCACGGCGTGACGCTGCCGATCGGCAACTTCCGCCGCAGTCGTCCGTTCACCGTGACGCTCTGGATGCGTGCCCCGGCCGCGTTCGACCGGGCTGTCATTTTCCATCGGTCGAAGGCCTGGACCGACGCCGGCAGCCGCGGGTACGAGCTGCTCGTCGATCGCGGCCACCTGCGCTGGTCTCTGATCCACTTCTGGCCGGGCGACGCCGCGAGCGTACGGGTCGCCACGCCGCTGGCGGTGGACGAGTGGACGCACGTGGCGGTGACGAGCGACGGCTCCGGCAAGGCGGCCGGGCTGAAGGTCTATGTGAACGGGCAGCCGGCGGCCACGGAGGTCGTCCGCGACGGCCTGACCCGCGAGATCACCGGCGGTGGCGGCGACACCATCACCATCGGCGAGCGGATGCGTGACCAGGGCTTCAAGGGAGGCCTGGTGGACGACTTCCGCGTCTTCGATCGGGAACTGGCGGCGGTCGAGGTTCGCGAGACATTCGCGCCGGGCGCCATCCAGGCGGCGGTCGCCGCTGGGGCTGCGGCCGAGGCGATGGCCGACCTCGCCGTGGTTGCCGATGGGGGCGTCGCCGCCAAGCGGGCCGCGGTCGAGGCGGCCCGGCGGGCGCGGGACGACCTGGCCGAGCAGATCCCGGAGATCATGGTGATGCGGGACCTGCCCCAGCCGCGGATGGCCCATCTGCTCGAGCGGGGCGACTACGACAAGCGTGGCGCCGCCGTCGCCCCCGGCACGCCGGCCACCCTGCCCCCCTTCCCCGCCGACCAGCCGCGGAACCGGCTCGGCCTGGCGCGGTGGCTCGTCGATCCGCAGCACCCGCTGCTCGCCCGCGTCACGGTCAACCGGCTGTGGCAGTCGCTCTTCGGCCTCGGGCTCGTGCAGTCGCCCGATGACCTGGGCAGTCAGTCCACGCGGCCCGCGCATCCCGAGGTGCTCGACCTGCTCGCCTGGACGTTCGCCCACCCCGCCGCCGACGGCGGCCTCGGCTGGGACGTGAAGCGACTCGTGAAGGCGATCGTCCTGTCCCGGACCTACCGGCAGCGGAGCATGGCTGACGCCAAGACGATGGCCGACGACCCGCTCAATGTGTGGCTCGCCCGGGGGCCGCGGTACAGGCTGCCGGCGGAGATGATCCGCGACGGCGCCCTGGCCGCCGCCGGACTGCTGGTGGAGCGGATCGGCGGCCCGCCGGTGAAGCCCTACGATCTCGCCGACTCGTTCAAGCCGGAAGAACCCGACTCCGGCGCCGGGCTGTATCGCCGCAGCCTCTACACCTTCTGGCGCCGGACGGGCCCCGCCCCGATCCTGGAAACCTTCGACGTGCCGAAGCGTGTGGTGTGCGTCGCCCGCCGCGACACGACGAACACCCCGCTCCATGCGTTCGTGCTCCTCAACGCCACGCAGTTCGTCGAGGCGGCGCGGACGCTCGCCGAAACGGTGCTTGTCGCGCACCCCGCCGATCCGCAGGCCGCCCTGGCGGACGGCTTCGTCCGGCTCACGAGCCGCCCGCCCGATGCGGACGAGACGCGGATCATCGGCCGGATGCACGAGGCCCAACTGGCCTGGTATCGGGACCACCCCGCAGAGGCGGAACGTTTCGTGACGCTGGGCGCCCGGCCCCGGCGGCCGGACCTTCCGGTGGTGGACCTGGCCGCGACGACGGCCGTGATCAATGCCCTGATGAACCTCGACGGCTGCGTGGTGAAGCGATGAACCGACGCGACTGGCTGCGATCGTGCGGGATGGGCTTCGGCGGCCTGGCGCTGGCGGACATGCTCGGCCGGGCTGTGGCGGCGGACGAGGCCTCCGCCGGCGGCGTGCTCGGCGGGTTCCACCATCCGCCCCGGGCCAAGCGGGTGATCTATCTCTTCCAGTCGGGCGGCCCGTCGCAGCTTGACCTCTTCGATCACAAGCCGCTGCTCGCGCGGCTCGACGGCGAGCAGCTCCCCGCTGCCGTGCGCGGCGGCCAGCGGCTCACCGGCATGTCGGGCAATCAGAGCTCGATCCCGCTGGCCGCTTCGCCCTATCGCTTCGCGCGGCACGGCGCCAGCGGCGCCGAGATCTCGGAGCTCCTGCCCTGGACGGCGCGGATCGCCGACCGGCTGTGCATCGTGCGGACGATGTTCACCGAGAGCATCAACCACGGCCCGGGCGTGACCTTCATGCAGAGCGGCGGCCAGATCCCGGGCCGGCCGAGCATCGGCGCCTGGCTCGACTACGGGCTGGGATCCGCGAGCGACGACCTGCCCTCGTTCGTCGTGCTGCTCACGAAGAACAAGCAGGGCCAGCCGCTGATGAGCCATCTGTGGGGGGCGGGCTTCCTGCCCACGCAACACCAGGCCGTGCGGTTTCGCTCCGGGGGCGACCCGGTGCTGGCGATCAACAACCCGCCGGGAGTGTCGGTGGAGAGCCGGCGGCAGGTGCTCGACGGGCTGCGGGAGCTGCACGAGCATCAGCTCGCGAGCACGCCCGACGCCGAGATCGCGGCCCGGATCGCCAACTACGAGCTCGCCTTTCGCATGCAGGCCAGCGTGCCGGAAGTCACGAACCTCGCCGCCGAGCCGGCCCACGTCCTCGACCTGTACGGCCCCGACGTCCGCGACCCCGGCACGTTCGCGGCCAACTGCCTGCTCGCCCGCCGGCTGGCGGAGCGCGGCGTGCGGTTCATCCAGCTCTACCACCAGGATTGGGACCATCACGGCGGGCTCAAGAAGGGGCTCGCCAGTGAGTGTCGGCAGACCGACCAGCCGGCCGCCGCGCTCGTGCAGGATCTGGCGATGCGGGGCATGCTCGACGACACGCTCGTCGTCTGGGGAGGCGAGTTCGGTCGCACGAACTATTGCCAGGGGCTCTACAAGCCGGGGCAGGACTTCGGCCGCGACCACCACCCGCGGTGCTTCACGATCTGGATGGCCGGCGGCGGCGTGAAGCCGGGCATCACCCACGGCACGACCGACGACTACGGCTACAACATCGTGGACGGCGGCGTGCACGTGCACGACTTCCACGCCACCATGCTCCATCTCCTCGGCATCGACCACGAGCGGCTCACCTACAAGTTCCAGGGCCGCCGCTACAGGCTGACGGACGTGCACGGCAAAGTCGTGAAGGAAATCCTCGCCTGACGGCCGGGCTGGAGGCCCGGCAAGCGACCAGCGACCGGCGGGAGCGAAGCAAAGCACGGCATGACGCCGTGGCTTTGCGTGAACCATTCGGTGCACGGCAAAGTCGTGAAGGAAATCCTCGCCTGACGGCCGGGCTGGAGGCCCGGCAAGCGACCAGCGACCGGCGGGAG
>Ga0315906_10001156_pt1 | contig 39777 bp, 43 predicted proteins | sample LakEriMetagenome_4_FD_203526 | JGI IMG/M metagenome (GOLD analysis project Ga0315906, IMG submission 203526) | Freshwater fungal communities from buoy surface, Lake Erie, Ohio, United States - Buoy 2 MA122 | ecosystem: Environmental > Aquatic > Freshwater > Lake > Lake biofilm | place: USA... | reverse complement strand
CCGAGAATTTTCTGCGCCGCTTCATGCATGCGCGCGGCATCGAGTTCTTCTCGGCTCCAGCTCAGGAACTGGCGGTTGATGGCCGGCTTGACCGGGCGGATCAGCAGGCTGTATCGGTAACGGCGCGCACGGGCGCAGTAACGGGCGTGGAAATCGTCGGGCACCTGCTGCATCCAGAGCGCGCGGATGCTGTCGGGAAGCCGGGTGTTGGTGCCGAGCACCCAGGCGCGGACATCGCGTGGAGCATCGGAATCGAAATGCACCAGCTGGCAGCGGGCCGACACGCGGGCATCGGTGCGCCCGGAACAGACCACTTCGACGGGAGCATTGGCCACGAAGGACACGGCCTTCTCGACCGCGGCCTGAATGGTGTCACCGGTATCGTGTTTCTGCCAGCCCATGAACGGGCTGCCGTCGTACTCCAAGGCCATCGCGTAACGCATGCATCGTCCTATGGCGGGCGCCGCGCGCTCACATGGTATGGGTCGGCGAATCGGAATCCATCATGCCGGCCAGGATGGCCTCGATTTTATGGCGGATCTCGTGGTTCTCGGCGGCATCGCTGAGCTGAATGCCGACACCGGGGCGGCGGCCGCCCATTTGGCCCATCGGCGAGACCCAGACCACTTTGCCGACCACGGGTAGGCGCGCCTTGTCTTCCATGAAGGTGACCATCAGGAACACCTCATCACCCAGATGGTAGCGTTTCGGGGTCGGCACGAAGATCGCGCCGCCTTTCACGTAGGGCATATAGGCGCTGTAAAGCTCCTTCCGGTCCTTGATCTGGAGCGAAAGCAATCCTTGCTTGGCGGTGGGTGTGGCCATGGTCGTGTCCTATCGGAAATCCTGCAGCAGTTGCCGCCATTCCAGCATCCGTCCGGCCAGGCCGAGATCGTGACGCAGGGGCTGACTTAAGCTTAACCGCAAACGGTTGATGCCATCAATCCATTCCTGCAGGCGCTCGACGGCCTGCGGGGTCTTTACGCCCTCGGCCGCCTGTGCCGCCCAGGTCCGGGCCAGACCGTAAGCGATCTGTGCCGCAAACAGCAGACGCAGATCGGTACGTTCATCAGCCAACCATTTGCGGGCGATGGCGGCCGGACCGGTCTGGTTTTTTACGCAGGCCACAAGATCAGCGCGAATCTCTTGATACAGGGCAGAGCCGCCGTTGCCGGCCCATTCCAGTGCCAGTCCCGGATTACCGCTGGCCATGGCGAGCAAAGCCTTGGCATCGGCATCTGCGATGCGATTCTGTTTCAACCATGCCAGTGCCGTGGCGGTATCCGGGCATGCCATTTCGATACGCTGGCAGCGGCTGCGTACCGTGGCCGGCAGCGTCTTGGGCTGGTCAGTGACCAGAATAAGGTAACGCCCGGGCATGGGTTCTTCCAAGGTTTTGAGCAGCGCATTCGCCGCCTGCGCATTCAGCCGGTGCGCGGTTTCGATGATGACCACCCGCGGCCCTGCCAGCTGCGCGGTCAAGGCCAGCCATTCCGACATGTCACGGATCTGATCGACGCCGATGGCGGTTTTCAGCTTCCCGGTTTTTTCGTTGAGCTCGATACCGATCTGCCGGAAATCGCCATGGCTGCCCTGTTCGAAACGCTGACACGCCGTGCAAACACCGCAGGGGACCTCGGCATCACCGGCCTTCTGGCACAGCAGACGCTTGGCCAAAGCCCGTGCCAAAACCAATTTGCCGAGATGGGCTTCGCCCTGCAACAGCTGGGCATGGCCGAGACGTTGCGACCGGAAAGCGGTCACTGCACGGTCAAATAATAGCTGTTGCCAGGCGCTGAGGCTCATGCCTTCATCCAGTGGCCAACCGCCGCAAGGACCTGCCGCACAACATGATCCTGTGGCTGCGAGGCGTCGATGATGACGATGCGCTCCGGCTCCTGCGCGGCACGTTGCAGGTAGGACTCACGCACGCGCAGGAAGAAGTCGGTACGCTCCTGTTCGATGCGGTCCAAGGCCTGGCCGCGGGCCTGGGCGCGGGCCATGCCCTCCTCCACGCCAAGATCCAGCAACAGGGTCAGATCGGGACGGATGCCGACGAAATCGCGTTCGAGTGCTTCGATCTGCGCCAGCGGCAATCCGCGACCCCCGCCCTGATAGGCGAAGCTGGCATCGGTGAAACGATCGGTCAGTACGTATTGTCCTTCTGCCAACGCCGGCCGGACCAGCTCCTGCACCAACTGTGCGCGCGATGCGAACATCAACAGCAATTCCGCCTCGGGCACGATGCGGTGATTTGGCGATAACAGCACCTGGCGGATACGCTCGCCGACCTCCGTGCCCCCGGGTTCGCGGGTGCCGATGACCCTGATGCCGGCATCACTGAGGAACTGGCGGATGGCGTTGAAAACCGTGGTTTTGCCGGCGCCTTCGCCGCCTTCGATGCTGATGAGTTTTCCGGAATTCTGGGGCATGTCAGGGCTTCAACTGATAGGTTTTCACCGCTTTGCGGTGCTGCTCGTAAGTGGCGGAGAATACATGGCCACCGTCACCGGTGGCTACGAAGAACAAGGACTCGCCCGGCGCCGGATGTGCTGCCGCCTCCAGCGCAGCGCGCCCGGGCATCGCGATCGGTGTCGGCGGCAAGCCATGCATGCGGTAGGTGTTGTAAGGCGTCACGGTCTGCAGGTCTTTTTTGCGGATATTGCCATCATACCCTTCACCGATGCCGTATATCACGGTCGGGTCGGTTTCCAGGCGAATGCCTTTCTGCAAGCGGCGCACGAACACTCCGGAAATCCGAGGACGTTCCTCAGCTTTGCCGGTTTCCTTTTCGACAATCGAAGCCAGCGTAAGCAGTTCATCCGGAGTCTTCATCGGCAGACCGGAATCGCGTCCGTTCCAGCTCGCGGCCAATGCGACGTCCATGGCCTCGGCAGCCTGCCGCAGCAGATCACTGCGTTTTCCGGATTTCGGTACAAAGTAGGTATCGGGCAGGAAACGGCCTTCGGGATGCATGCCCTTACGCTCCAAAAGCGTCATGATGTCAGCATCGGACTTTCCGGCAAGATCGTCCTCCAGTTCGGACAAAGCCGCCAGCTCGGCGCGCATTTGCCGGAAACTGCGTCCTTCCACCAAGGTGTATTTCACCCGGGCGGTGTCGCCGCTGGCCAGCATGGCCAGCACACCGGCGGGCGTGATGCCATTCGTGAATTCATAATCACCGACATGGATACGGCCGGCCATATCCATTTTCAGGGCCAACACTTTCCACTGCCAATCCCAACCCTGGCTAATTCCGGAAGCACGCAGCTTCGGCAGCACGCGGTTCAAGCCATCGCCTTTGGCGACCGTCACCATCGCCGTTGCCGGAAGCGGCAAAGGAGTCTGTCCGAAATCACGCAAGCGTAGAACTCCGAAAACACTGAGCGCGACTGTCAGCATCCCGGTGAGAAAAAAGTATTTGCGCCAGCGGTTTTTCTTGGCCATGCCTTACTCGTCAGCAAAAAACGGATGGGTGTCCAGAAAGCGCTGTTGCAGCGCGTCCAAGGCCGCGTGGCCGTTGATCGGAACAGATCCGATTCGGCGGACCTCCATGATACCGCGAACGGCATTACACAGAAAAACTGCATCGGCGGCTTCCATCCCGGCACGCGTAAGCGTACCGATACGGACATCCTCCAGCATGGACAGCAGATGTTCCCGGGCAATGCCGGCTATGCCAGATTGCGAAAGTTCAGGCGTGTGCCACTGCCCACCGGCATACACAAACACATTGGCGGCAGTAGCGCAGACCACATGGCCATCGCAATCGCACATTAGACCTTCGGCATAGCCTGAATCGGCGCATTCGCCACGGGCTAGGACATTCTCTAGACGGTTGAGATGCTTCATGCCGGCCAACACCGGCTGCTGCGCAATCGGGGTCGTGCACCAATGCAGGCGCAAGGGTTCGGCCATCGGCGGCGGCAAAGGGTGCGTGCTGAGAATGCACGTGGCCGGCCCCGCGACCGGCAGATAGCCCCGCCCCGATTCACCGCGGGTCAGGACAATCTTCAGCACCTGTGTTCGGGCATCCAGCAATTCTTGTGCGGCGGCATGAATCATGCCTTCATCGGGCAAGGTCAGACCGAGGCGACCTGCACCGCTCTGCAGACGCCGCCAATGCGCACGCCACCAGGGCAGATCACCGCGGCTGGCTCGCAGGGTTTCGAACAGGCCATCGCCATACATCAAGCCACGATCCTGCGGCGACAGGGTTTGAATGCGGTCGTTGCCGCGGAAAATCAGCGTGCTCATTCCACGGCTCCGATGGCCCGCAGGAGACCTTTGGCTTTGGCCCGTGTCTCCTGCAGTTCATGGTCGGGGTTTGAATCAGCGACAATGCCGCCACCGGCCCGTAGTTGAAGCCTCTCACCCTGTAACCACAGGCTCCGGATCAGGATGTTCAGGTCCATGTCGCCGTTGCCATCGACATAGCCGAGTGCACCGGTGTAGGGACCGCGTCCGCTCTGTTCCAGCTCCGCGATGATTTCCATGCAACGTACCTTCGGACAACCGGTAATGGTGCCGCCCGGGAACACCGCGGCAATGACCGAGCCCGGTGATATTCCGGGTTTGAGAGTGCCGGTGACATTGGAAACGATATGGTGCACATGCGCGTAGGTTTCCACACTCATCAGTTCATCGACCTTCACCGAACCCGGTTCGCACACGCGCGACAGATCATTACGCTCCAGATCAATCAACATGACGTGTTCGGCACGTTCTTTCGGATGTCCGATCAATTCACGGATTTTCGCGGCCTCGTCATCGCCGGGCATACGCGAACGCGTTCCGGCAATCGGCCGTGTCTGCATACGGCCGTTCTTGACACTGACCAGACGCTCCGGCGAAGAACTGAGCAATGCCCAATCGGCAAAACGCAGCAGGCCGGCAAACGGTGCCGGATTCATCCGGCACAGGCGCTCGTAAAGGGCATAAGCATCGGCACCTGGAAAGTGGCCGTTCCAAGCCCGCGACAGATTGACCTGGAACACATCTCCGGCTTTCAGGTAATCGAGAATTCGCGTAACCCCGGATGTAAAGCGTTCCGGCGCGTCCTCGTGGCAATCCCCGGCTCGTGGCCAACTCGGTAACGGCGGCAAGGCTGTTGCTGAAACGATGTCGGCTTCAATGGCCGATAGCAGATCACCATAACCGGGTTCAGCTACGGCCAGACAGCGGTTTTCAAGACGGTCGAAAAGAATCGCCGCCGGACAGCGCAGAGCCAGCGCATCCGGCAAGGGACCGGTGTACGCCGGTAAATCGAGCGAAATTTCAATCTGGCCGGCGATTTCGTAGCCGAGATACAGCGCCCAGCCGCCGTGAAACGGCAGACCATCGTCTTCGATGGCGCGTGCATTCTGCTTGAATGCCGCGTCGAACGCCGGAAGGAATCCGCCTTCGCTCATCGCACCATCGCGTCCGTGGGTTTTTCCAGCGCGGCTGTACAGGCCTTCGCCGTTGGCGATGAATAGGATGTCCCAGCGTGACAGGGCATTGCCGCCCGCGACGCTCTGCAGCAGCAGCGGATAGCGGTCGCAATCAAGACGCTGCAAAGCCGTCGGATCGACGGTGGCATGCAGTTCCTGGCGGATCATGGCCACAAGGCCTTCAGAGCTTGCGGAACACCAAAGTGCCGTTGGTGCCCCCGAAACCGAAACCGTTCGACATCACCACATCGAGTTTCTTCTCGCGCGGCACATTCGGCACATAATCCAGATCACAGCCTTCGGAGACGTTTTCCAGATTGATGGTCGGCGGCACGATGCCCCGCTGCATGGCCAGAATCGAAAGCACGGCCTCGACACCGCCGGCAGCACCGAGCAGATGACCGGTCATCGATTTGGTGGAGCTGACCAGAGTTTTGTAAGCGTGGTCACCCAACGCCAGTTTCATGGCATTGGTTTCGGCCAGATCACCCAGCGGCGTGGACGTGCCATGGGCGTTGAGGTAATCAATCTGGTCGGCGTTGACGCCGGCATCTTTCATCGCCATCACCATGCAGCGCGACGGGCCTTCGCCGGTGTCGCTCGGTGCGGTCATGTGATAGGCATCAGAGCTGGCGCCAAAACCGGCCAGTTCGCAGTAAATGCGGGCGCCTCGGGCTTTGGCGTGTTCGTATTCCTCCAGCACCAGAATGCCGGCGCCGTCGCCGAGCACGAAGCCGTCGCGGTCACGATCCCATGGGCGGCTGGCACGCGCGGGCTCGTCGTTGCGGGTCGATAGCGCCTTCATGGCGCAGAATCCGGCAACTGCGGTCGGCGTGCAGCCGTGTTCGGCACCGCCGGCGACCATGATGTCGGCATCGCCGTACTGGATCATGCGCATGGCCATGCCGATGGAGTGATTTGAAGAGGCACAGGCCGAGACGGCCGAGAAATTCGGGCCTTTGAAGCCCTTCATGATGCACAGCTGGCCGGAAATCATGTTGATGATGGTGCTCGGCACATAAAACGGCGAGACCTTGCGCGGACCGCCCAGGTGAAGATCGACCGCCGTCTCTTCGATGCCGCGGATGCCGCCGATGCCTGATCCAACCAGCACGCCGGCGCGCTCGGCGTTGGCTTCGGTGATTTCCAGGCCTGCATCCTGCATGGCCATGAACGAGGCGGCCAGACCGTAATGGATGAAGATGTCCATCTTCTTGACGTCTTTCGGTGGAAACCAGGCTTTCGGGTCGAAATCCTTGACCTCGCCGGCGATGTGGGTCGCCATGGCGCTGGCATCGAAATGGGTGATGTCGCCGATGCCGGAACGTCCGTTCATGACGGCATCCCAGTTGCTAGCCAGGTCGTTCCCAAGCGGGGACAGAATGCCCATGCCAGTGACTACAACACGACGTTTCATAGACTGAACTCCAAACCGTTTAAACGCATAGGGCCGCAGAAGCGGCCCTTGCGGAACTCATACCCCAGCGATCAGGCCTTGACGTGAGCTTTGATGTAATCGATGGCTTGCTGGATTGAGGTGATCTTCTCGGCTTCCTCGTCCGGAATTTCGCATTCGAATTCTTCTTCGAGCGCCATCACCAGTTCGACGGTATCGAGCGAGTCGGCGCCAAGATCATCCACGAACGAGGCGTTGGCGGTGGCTTCTTCTTCCTTTACGCCCAGCTGCTCAACCACAATTTTCTTAACGCGTTCTTCAATAGTGCTCATGAAACTGTCTCCTCCCGAGGAGTAACGATTTTGGGCTGTGGTATCATGCCGCCGACGCTTGGCCCAAACCACGCCGGACAGGATTTAGAGCATTTTATCAAACTTTGACCGGAATGGTCATGGCATGTACATGCCGCCGTTCACGTTCAGGGTTTCACCGGTAATATAAGCCGCCGCCGGGCCGGCCAAAAAGGCCACAGCTTCGGCGATATCGGACGGACTTCCCAGACGGCTGAGGGCGATCTGCCCCATCAGCGCCTGCTTGGCTTCTTCCGGCAGCGTGTCGGTCATATCGGTCTGGATGAAGCCCGGCGCGACGACATTGACGGTGATGCCGCGCGAGCCGATTTCCTTGGCCAGGGATTTCGAAAACGCGATGATGCCGGCCTTGGCGGCGGCATAGTTGGCCTGGCCGGCATTGCCGGTCAAACCGATGACCGAGGCGATATTGATGATGCGGCCCTTGCGCGCCTTCATCATGCCACGCATGACCGCTTTACTGGTGCGGTAGACCGAGCTCAGATTGGTGTCAAGGATGAGGTTCCAATCCTCATCCTTCATGCGCATGAGAATCTGATCGCGGGTAATGCCGGCATTATTGACCAGTACGCTGATCGGTCCGATGCTTTTGCCGATGTCTTCGATGACCGCTTCCACGGCCGCACTATCGGTGACGTCCAGTACCTTGCCGACGCCGCCGACGGAAGCCATGCGGGTCGTGATGGCCTGCGCGCCGGCGTCGGAGGTGGCCGTGCCGACCACTTTGGCGCCGCGTGCGGCGAGCAGATCCGCGATAGCTGCACCGATACCACGGCTGGCACCGGTAACCAGAACTACTTCGTCATTTAGATCATGGGTCATTGCGCGTCCTCATTCGAAGGTCTGTGCGGCCGTAGCCTGCCAATCGGCGGCACTGGCCAGATTATAGGTGGAAACGGACTTGTCGATACGCTTGACCAGTCCGGCCAAGACCTTGCCTGGACCGCACTCGATGGCATGACGGACACCGGCAGATGCCAAGGCCTGCGTACAACGCGTCCACTGCACCGGCAGATAAAGCTGCTCGACCAAGGCGTGTTGAATCGCGGCAATGTCGGCTTTCGGTGCGGCATCGACGTTGTGAATGACCGCACGGTCCGGCATCTTCCAATCGGCCACAGTGATGGCCTCCTGCAGCTGCAGCGCGGCATCGCGCATCAACGGAGTGTGTGAGGGCACGCTGACCGCAAGCTTGACGGTTTTGCGGATACCCGCAGCCTGCAATACGGCAATGGCACGGTCCACCGCATCGGCATGACCGCCGATGACGATCTGACCCGGTGAGTTGTAGTTGGCGGGCACCACAACAGAAGTGCTGGTGCTGGTTTCGCTGCAGATCTGTTCAACTTGGGCATCCTCGGCACCAAGCACGGCCGCCATGGCTCCGGTTCCGGCGGGCACGGCGGCCTGCATGAATTGACCACGCAGACGCACCAGATGCGCGCCGTCTTTCAGGGACAGCGCACCGGAGGCGACCAGCGCCGCATATTCGCCCAGACTATGGCCGGAAAGAATTGCCGGCTGCGGCAGGACCTGCTCCTGCCAGAGACGCCAGAGCGCGATGTTCGCCGCAAGCAGTGCGGGCTGGGTGAATTCGGTCTGGTTCAGTCGGTCTTCGGGATTATCCAGACTGATCTGCCAGAGATCGACACCGGCGCCTTCTGAGGCTTCGGCGAAGGTCTCAACGATCAGCGGATGGGCTGCGGCCAACTCGGCCAGCATGCCCTGCGACTGGGAGCCCTGTCCGGGAAAAACGAATGCCAGTTGCGGAATCATGTGTAGAGCGGCTCCGGTTGAGATTGGGCGCCATTAGACCAGTTAATCGACCGTACCCACAAGTCCGGTCGGGTCAATAGCGGACAAGTGCCGAGCCCCACGTAAAGCCGCCGCCGAAGGCTTCCAGCAACATCAATTGACCACGCTGGATTTTACCCGAGCGCACTGCTTCGTCCAATGCCAAAGGCACCGAACCCGAGGAGGTGTTGCCGGTCTTGTCAACGGTCACGATGACCTGGTCCATCGACATGTCGAGACGCTTGGCCGTGGCCTCGATGATGCGCAGATTGGCCTGATGCGGTATCAACCAATCGAGGTCGGCCTTGCTCAGGCCATTGGCATGGAGCGTTTCATCGACCACGGAATCCAGGGCCTTGACCGCATGCTTGAACACTTCGCTGCCCGCCATGAGGATTTTCACGCCGGCATTGGGCGCACCGATATCAAAACCCTTGGACGGACCGACCGGGCAGATCAGCAGTTCTTTCTTGCCGCCATCCGAATGCAGATGGGTGGACAGGATACCGGCTTCGGTATCGGCTTTCAAAACAACGGCACCGGCGCCATCGCCGAACAGCACGCAGGTGGCACGGTCGTTCCAGTCGACCAGGCGGGTCAGCGTTTCCGAACCGACCACCAAGGCGTTCTTGACGGTTCCGGCCCGGATGAACTGATCGGCCACGCTGAGTGCGTAAATAAATCCGGAGCAGGCGGCATTGACATCGAATGCGCCGCAGCCGCCGATGCCGAGTTTGTCCTGCAACAGGCAGGCAGTGGACGGAAACACGATATCCGGCGTTGTGGTACCGACGATGATCAGTTCGATTTCATCGGCGCGCATGCCCGCAGCTTCGAGCGCTTTCAGGGATGCCTGATAGGCCAGATCGCTGGTGGTTTCACCGTCGGCGGCGACATGACGCTCGCGGATACCGCTGCGGCTGACGATCCACTCATCGCTGGTGTCGACGATCTTTTCCAGATCGGCGTTGGTGAGGATCTGCTCGGGCAGATAGCTGCCGGTACCGGCGATGCGCGAAAATGTGGCCATGGAATCGTTGTCCTGTTTCAGAAAAGCTTAAGGCGAGCCGGAGCTCGCCTTAAATACCTTAGAGCATACCCGACAGGCGGGCAAGCCTTATTCTTCGGTTTCTTCGACAGCCGACTTGACGTCGACCACTTTGCGGCCACGGTAGAAACCGTCTTTGGTCACATGGTGACGCAGATGGGTTTCACCCGTGGTCGGATCGGTGGCGAGCTGTTTGGCGGACAGCGCATCGTGCGAACGACGCATGCCACGGGTGGACGGGGTACGACGGGATTTTTGAACGGCCATGGTAAACTCCAAACGAAATGCTGATGTTACGTGTGGTCCTTCAAGGCCTTCAGGGCCGCAAATGGACTGTTTTTTTCTTCCTCGGCCGCCTCATCCCCACTCCATTTCGGATCCAGGTCTGAAGCGTCCGGATTGACCGGTACCAAGGGCACCGCGAGCAGAAGCTCGTCTTCAATCAGTTGAGCCGGCGAAACTTCGCCATGCCCCTCAATCAATACCGCTTCCATGTCTTCCGGCAGGGAAGCTTCCTGCGCTTCATCGCTGATCAGTCCGAGCCGCTGGTCGATTTCCACCGGAAGCGCGAAGCGCTCGAGCGTGCGTTGGCAGATCAGGTGAAACACCGCATTCAATTGAATGTGCATGACATCCAACTTCAGCGGATCGCGGTAAAACTCCACCACGTACCGGCAGTCGCCCTCGGCATCCGCGAGGACACCGGCCAGACGCGGCATGTGCGCCAAAGGCAGGCTTCCTTCGAAGCGACGCTGGTTCGCCACCATGCGCCAAACATCGAGTTGCGGGGGCAAGGTGACAGACATAAGCGCTAAATTTTAATGGATTCATCGACCTGAGTCAAATCACCCGCCAATAAAGACTGCCCTGGACATAATCACCGTCCACGCTGACGGAAAGCGGTGGTCGCACCACCGATTAATCACCCTATCTGCATGATTTTATTTGATATAGACAGCATTTCTGAATATTGACCTGTTTTGCACGGGCGCGGTTTAGAATGGCTTATTTGACCGGAATCACCCATGTCGACGCCCGCCGCAGGCCGCTAAACCCACTCCACGCTGACCTCAAACCGCCATGGACTTCGCGGCCCGCAGCGACGATTCCGACCTGATGACCGTCGCTTCACGCTATTCGCAATGGCGTTACGGAAAAGCCGACCCGGATCCGCAAGTAGGTGCATCACTGATTGCCGATATCCAGCGGCTGACAGGAAAAATCAAGCAGCGGCCTCAGTCCTGAAGCGGATAGCGGGTATAGTAAACATCATCTTTCTGGAGACCCCCATGTTCCGACACGCCTTTCTGCTTGCCGCACTTCTCCCGTTATCCGCCGATGCGGGCATGGCGTCACCGGCTGCACTCGTCTCGATTCCGACCCATGATGCGTTTTTCGATGCCCTCCGGCGCCATTGCGGCAAGGCATTCGAGGGCAAGGTCAGTGTCGATAATCCGGCATCGCCGGGTTTCGAGGGCCGGCTGGTCATGCATGTCCGCAGATGCACCGACAGCCAGCTGCAGATTCCGTTCCATGTCGGTGAGGACCGCTCACGCACCTGGCTGATCAGCAAGACCGGCTCGGGATTGCAGCTCAAGCACGACCACCGGCACACCGATGGCAGCAGTGATAAATCGACCATGTATGGCGGCCACACACTCGATGCCGGCTGGTCCATGGTGCAGTCTTTTCCGGCGGATCAGTATTCAAAAGAGTTGTTCACTGCCGCCGGAAATCCGCAATCCAACGGCAACACCTGGCAGATGTACATTTACCCTGAAAAATTCACCTACCGGCTGACCCGCGAAGGCCGCGAATTCCGCGTGGATTTCGACCTTAGCAAACCCGTACCGGCACCGCCAGCGCCATGGGGATATGCGGACTAAGCGAGTTCTGCGACGTTAAGCGAAACCGCCGGTCAGCGGCGCGCCACCGAGCAGGTGCATGTGGATGTGAAATACGGTCTGACCGCCGTGGCCGTTGCAGTTCATCACCACGCGGTAGCCGTCGTGGGCAATGCCGATGGATTTGGCATAGGCCTGCGCTGCCAGCAGCAGATTGCCCAACAGCAGCGCTTCCGAAACAGGCACCTCATTGAGGGTGTCGTATCGGCGTTTCGGGACGAACAGCACATGCACCGGCGCCTGCGGCGAAATATCGCGGAACGCGATGATGTCATCGTTTTCGAAAACGATGTCGGCCGGAATTTGGCGTTTGACGATTTTCTCGAAGATGCTGTCGCTCATGATGTTCCTCAGGGCATGTCGATGCGGGTACCGAAGGCATGCGCCAGCGTGCCGCGGTCGATGTATTCCAGTTCGCCGCCGATCGGCACGCCATGCGCCAGCTTCGAGGGCTTGACCTCGAACTGACGGGCGAGCTGGGCGAGATAGTGCGCGGTCGCTTCGCCTTCCACGGTCGGATTGGTGGCGATGATCATTTCCGTGACCGAGCCTTCCGCCAGACGCTTGGCCAATATATCGAGACCGAGCTCGCGCGGACCGATGCCATCCAGCGGCGATAGCCTGCCTTGCAGGATGAAATAAAGCCCGCGGTACCCGGTTGCCTGCTCGATCACTAGGCGATCGGCCGGGGTTTCCACCACGCACAGCTGGGCTGGGTCACGGGCGGAACTGGCGCAGATGGCGCAGCACTCCTGCTCGGTGAAATCACGGCACTGCACGCAGTGCCCGATGCGCTTCAGCGACTCCTGCAACGCGGTGGCCAGACGCATGCCGCCTTCGCGGTTGCGCTCGAGCAGATGGTAGGCCATGCGCTGTGCACTCTTCTGGCCCACGCCGGGCAGACAGCGCAGGGATTCCATCAGTTGGCTCAGCAGGTCACTCTGGCTCAAAACGGCAGCTTCATTCCCGGCGGAAGCGGCATGCCGGCGGTGACCGCGGCCATGCGTTTGTTGCTTTCCTCATTGGCTTTGGCCACGGCATCATTGATGGCGGCGACCAGAAGATCCTCGAGCATTTCGGCATCGGCCAGAACGCCGGGGTCGATGGCCACTTTGCGGGCGTCGAATTTACCGGTCAGGATGACTTTCACCGCGCCGCCGCCGGATTGTCCGGTCACTTCCATCTGCGCAAGCTCTTCCTGCACTTTCTGCATGTTTTCCTGCATGCGCTGGGCTTTTTGCATCATCTGGGCGATATTGCCTCTCATAACATTCTCACTTCAATTCCAAAGGACGGATGGAATCCGGAATGATCTGCGCACCTTCGGCCAGAAGGGCGTTCACCACCGGATGGTTCTGGAACTCGGCCTCGGCTTCGTTCTGCCGGTTGAGTTTCGATTCGGTCTGGCGGCCATGCAGTGTCTGTGCACCGGCATCGGCCAGTTTTTCGAATTTGATCTGTACTGGACTTCCTAAGACATCAGCCAATGCGCTCTGAAAACGCTCGCAGAGAGCCGGACTGAGGCTGTCGTGAAGATCGGCCGGATATGACAGAACCAGTTGACTGCCGTTTCGTGCCACAAATGCGCTGTGCGCACCGATTTGGCCGAGTGGACCCTTGAGCGTCAATCGGGCCAATAGCTGCAGCCACTCCTCAGGACTGTCCGGCAGCGTCGCCGCTGCCATAGTAGCCGGTGGCGGGCTTTCAGGTGTTGGCGTCGCGGTTTCACGACGGGGTGCCGCAACTGGTCGCGGTGCCGGCGATTTCAGCACCGGCGGCGGCGCCCGCATCACGGAATCCGGTGCATCGGCACCCACGGGAACAAACGCCAGCATGCGCAGCAGTGCCATTTCAAAGCCGACCCGGGCACCGGGAGCGAAATGCAGATCACGGCGGCCTATTACCGCCATCTGGTACCAAAGCTGGACCAGCTGGGCATCCAACTGCTTGGCGAAGGCCTTGACCAGCACCCGCTGCAGTGACGGCCGGTAATTCGGGACCAACTGCGTCAGCTGGATTTCATGCAGAGCCTGCGCCAGACGATCGAGCACCTGTTCGAAATCGGGCGCGAACGAGGCCAGCTGTTCAATCGTCGCCATCAAAGCCTCGCCATCACGCGCAGCCAGTGCGCCCAGCAGCTGCTCGATCTGGCTGCGATCGACCGTGCCGAGCATGGACTGTACCAATTCGGCCTGCAGACTGCCGCCGGTATAGGCAATAGCCTGGTCAAGCAGCGACAGACCATCACGCAGGCTACCGTCGGCGGCATCAGCCAACAACGTAAGGGATTCGGTTTCGAAGCCGATGCCCTCGGCGACAAGAATATGCTCCATTTGTCCTGAAATCTGCTCAGGCTCCAGACGCCGGAGATTGAACTGCAGACAGCGCGATAGCACGGTGACCGGCAGTTTTTCCGGGTCAGTGGTGGCAAGCAGAAATTTGACGTGCTCCGGCGGCTCTTCCAGAGTTTTAAGCATGGCGTTGAACGCGGGTTTCGAGAGCATGTGCACTTCATCGATCAGATACACTTTGGTACGTCCGCGCGAGGGCATGTACTGCGCGTTGTCGATCAAGTCACGGATATTGTCGACGCCGGTATGGCTGGCGGCGTCGATTTCGATCAGATCGGGATAGCGGCCGTTGTCGATATCCGTACAGGTGCCACAGACGCCGCAGGGGTCTTTCGAAGTGCCGGACTCGCAGTTCAGACTTTTCGCGAAAATCCGTGCGATGGTGGTTTTACCGACGCCCCGGGTTCCGGTGAACAGGAAGGCATGGTGGACCCGCCCGGTCTCCAGAGCGTGACTGAGCGCACGCACCACATGCTGCTGGCCGACCAGTTCGGCGAAACGCTTTGGACGCCATTTTCGTGCTAAAACAAGATAAGACATGGGCTTTCCCGTATTCAGAAGCTCATTTTGCCATATTTGGGCCGACCCCGGACAGGGGCGCTTGCCTTGTGGAAACAGCCCTGCTCGCGTATAATTCGCGGTTCACATCAGGCGATTTACATCTGCGGAGAGATGTCCGAGCGGTCGAAGGAGCACGCCTGGAAAGTGTGTAAACGGCTAAACCCCGTTTCGAGGGTTCGAATCCCTCTCTCTCCGCCACTTCTTAAGGCCCCCGGCCGCGTTACAATGGTGGCCCCTGTCGGCCCTCGCGACGATAGATTGAAAACCCCGCCAGGGCCGGAAGGCAGCAACGGTATTGATTGATTCGGGCGACGAGGTCAACCGGCAGGGGCTGCCACCCTCAAGCCTCGCGCCAGAGTGCATCCCCATCGGCGTAGCGCTCATGTTTCCAGATCGGCACCCGGGCTTTGACCTCATCGATGATCCAGCGGCAGGCGGTAAAGGCCGCCTCGCGGTGCGCGGCGCTGACGCCGACCCAGACCGCCATATCCCCGATGCTGCAGTCGCCGACACGGTGGATGCAGCGGGCATCGATGATGTCGAAACGCGTCATCGCTTCCGCCAGAATGCGTCCGCCCTCATGCTCGGCCAGCTCGGCATAGCCCTGGTAATGCAAACCCAGCACCGGCCGGCCGTCATGATGATTGCGCACCCAGCCCTCGAAAGCCGCATACGCACCGCAGCGCGAATCGCAAAGCGCCTCACGCCAGGCCGTGTTGTCGATCGCCGAATGTGAGATGCGGAACTGCATCATCCCCCCGAAACCGGCGGAATAAACGCGATGACATCGCCATCTGCAGGGACATATTGCCAATCACAGAAAGCGCCGTTACAAGCCACCCGAAGCTGGTTTTGAGCATGCTTGAAACCATGCCGTTCGCGCAGTACCGCGTACAGCTCGGGCAAGGAATCCGGAATGGGAAGCTGTTCTTCGCTGACGCCGGCCGCTTCCCGCAATGCCGCGAAATAGAGAATGGTCACACTCACTTTACGTCCACCCTGCGCTTGCCACTCTGTTTGTGGTGCAACTTGACCGGTCCGATTTCGATGGCATGGCTGAGCGCCTTGCACATGTCGTACACCGTCAGGGCAGCGGCCGACGCGCCAGTGAGCGCCTCCATCTCGACACCGGTTTTGCCGGTAACGCGGACCGTGCAGAGGATGCGCAGGGTCTGTTTGTTCTGCCAGTCAATTTGGAATACGCAACCCTCGATAGAGAGAGAATGGCAGAAAGGAATCCACTGCGCGGTGTTTTTGACCGCCATGGTGCCGGCGATGATGGCGGTATCGATGATGGCGCCTTTGGCGCTGCGCATACCCTGCCTGCGCAACTGCTCGGCCACGGCCTCCGGAAACCGGAGATCGGCACTGGCGCTGGCCGTGCGAACCGTCACGGCCTTGTCGCCGACATCCACCATGGCCGGACGGCCGGCAGCATCGAGATGGGTCAATTCCGGTTTGCCGCTTTTCTTTCCAGTCACGTCAGCCTCCGATGAAGAACATTTCGATTTTTTTACGGGCATCGGCAGCATGGCGTATTTCACTGTAACGGTCGCTGCGGTGCCGCCATAAGGCACTGATTTCGGCCGACAGCCTTTCCGATGAACGCAGATGAGGCTTCAAATCGAAGCCGGCACTGGCGAATAGACAGGTGAATAATTTTCCATCGACCGAAAGCCGTGCCCGGTTGCAGTCACCGCAGAAGGGCGAACTGACCGAGGTGATGAATCCGACCTCGCCGCCGCCGGCAACCCCATAGCGCGCGGCGACTTCACCCGGCGCAGTCGGCGCTAATGGCATCAGTTCATGGGCAGACTGCAGGCGGGCCAGAATCTCCGCTGCCGGAACCACATCGGCGCTGCGCCAGCCGTTGCAGCTACCGACATCCATGTATTCGATGAAACGCAGGATGTTGCCGCGGCCCCGAAAATAGTCGAATAAGGGCAGGATCTGCGATTCATTCAGGCCGCGCTGCACCACACAGTTGATCTTGATTGGCGAAAAACCGGCACGTTCGGCAGCAGCGATTCCTTCCAGAACCTGGGATAGATCGCCACGCCCGCCACTCATCCGACGGAACAGATCGTCCTCCAGCGCATCGACACTGACCGTGATGCGATCCAAACCAGCCTCGTGCAAAGACGCCGCCTGCGCCGCCAATAGCGAGCCGTTGGTGGTCAGCGCAAGATCTTCGAGCCCATCGATCCGCTTCAGCAATGAAACCAGCTCCGGCAGATTGCGGCGAAGCAGCGGCTCGCCGCCGGTCAGGCGGATTTTACGCACCCCTTGGGCAACGAACGCTTTCGCGATCTGCGCGATATCGGTGAAATCCAGACGCAGCTTGGCACCGAGAGCGACCTCATCCACGGAGCCTTCCGGCATGCAGTACGGGCAGCGGTAATTGCAGGTTTCCATCACCGATATGCGCAGATCCCGCAAGGGCCGTCCGAGCGCATCGGCTGCGGGAGCCGCAGGGATGGCCTGCAATTGCAGCTTCATGCCAGCGGTCCCGGTTCCGGTGGCGTCAGCTCGAATGCCTGCCCGACCTCCGCTATACGAAAGCCCTCCGCCGCCATGAGCGCAGCATCCGCAGATGAGGCGTAGTGATACAACACAAAGAATGGCCACCAGGACGCGGGATAGTCCCGCTGGACATCGGCCAGACCGGTGTGCGAAGGATTGCCGTGCAACCCGCAGTCATGCGCGATCAGTTCGCCGGCTTGCGCGCCATCGGCTAGGCGTTCCGGAATCGGACGGGTATCGCCGGTCCAGATGAAACTTCCCGGCAGACGCAGTCCGAAGGCGGAGTCCGGCTGATGGTGGCGCACCGGAAACACCGCGAACTGCAGACCGGCATGCCAAAATCCGCTGCTGACCGGAATCAACTGGAAAGCATCCCACCAGTTGGCGCCGCCCTCGGCCAGTACCCCCGGATAATCCGCCAACCGGGACTGCATGGCCGGCACGATCGCCGCCGGCACGAACAGTTTGATCTTGCCGCGCAGGGCATCGTCGAAATAGGCGGTATAGAACAGGCGCTCCAGGCCACCGACGTGATCCAGATGCAAGTGGGTGATAAAGATGGCCTGCGGCACCTGACCGTAACGCGCCAGATAGGCGGTCAAGGTTTCCTGACCGCAATCAATCAGCAGCTGCGGTTTACCATCGCGTTCCAACACGGCGCTGGCCGAACCAAGTACCGGAGCGGACTGCGAATTGCCAACGCCGAGAAAGCGCAGTTGCCAGCTCATGCCAAACCCTCGTTATGCGCTGCAAGCAGACGCTGGAATCCGTCATGGCGTTCGGAAGCAGCCAGCTGCGGGCATTCTTTATCGATTGATCGCTGCAGGCGCGCCAACACCCTGCCGGTCCAAATTCCAGACCGACCACGCAGAAGGCCTTTATCCCAATCAATCACATGCAGGCCATCGGCATTGCAGAGAATATTGTTGGCATTGAGATCGGGATGCTGGGCGCCGACACGATGGAAACGGGCCAGCAATGCGCCGACCTCTGCCCAGGGCGCATTGCCTTCCCGAATGCATGAGGCCAAGGAGCGCGCTTCGGGGATGCAACGTGTCAGCAGGGCGGCACGGTAGGTCAATCCGGACCGCAGACAAAAAGCCGCAAGCGGCTCGGGCACCGGCAGGTCAAGACGACGGAGTGCTAACAGCAAACGGAATTCGGCAAAGCTACGAACACGCCCGATACCGGTGTAAAAGTAGGATGTGTCGGAAAACTTGGCGGCTCGCCCGCCACGCCGATAATGTTTCAGAACTGCAGCGCCAGCTGACGTCTGCACGAACCAAGCGGCGCCACGCCCACCCTGCCCGGAGACCGGCCGTGCCGAGGGGTAGGTACTTGCGTTAAACTGACCGGCATCCGGCGCAGGCAGCACCCGGGATGCGTAAATAACGGTGCAGACACCGTCCGCACCAGTGTAGTTGACGCCTCCGGTTTGGCCATCCTTCTCAATCATTACAAGAGTGTACCAAGTGAACCCAGGTGTTGCCGTAAAAACTATGTGCATTTTGCGATTATCGGCGCTCGGTGATGCAACCCATGTCCTGCCGCTGATCCGCACCCTGCAGAAGAACCTCCCGGAAGCCAAGATTACCTGGATTCTCGGCAAGGGCGAGGCGAAGCTGATGGAAGGCCTTGACGGCGTCGAGCTGATTGCCTTCGACAAGAAAGCCGGCCTGCAGGGCCTGAAAGACCTGACACACGCGCTGGATGGCCGACGTTTCGATGTGCTGCTGCAGATGCAGCTGGCTCTGCGCGCGAATCTGGTGTCTGCAGTGATTTCAGCAAAGCGTCGAATCGGCTATAACCGTGAACGGGCCAAGGAAGGCCATGGCCTGTTCGTCAACGAACGCATCCGTCATGACGGACACCATGTGCTCGATGTATTCGGCCTGTTCACCGAACCATTGGGTTTTCGTCAAACCGAGGCGTGTTGGAATCTGCCAGTTCCGGCGGAAGCACATGCCTGGGCCGCAGAACAATGGCCGGCCGGCAAACCCACACTGCTGATTTCACCCTGCTCAAGCCATGCGTTGCGCAACTGGCTGCCCGAACGTTACGCGGCAGTGGCCACGCATGCCCTCGGAAAAGGCTGGCAGGTGGTTTTATGCGGAGGCCGCAGCAAGCTCGAACGCGACATGGGCGATGCCATCATCGCCGCCATGCCGGAAAAACCCATCGATCTGATCGGCAAAGATACCCTGAAACAGTTGCTGGCTCTGCTGGCCCGCGCCGACCTGGTGATGACCCCGGATTCCGGGCCGGCACAAATGGCCAATGCCATGGGTAGCAAGGTGCTGGGGCTTTATGCCTGCACCGATGCCACCCGATCGGGCCCCTATTCGGACCTGCGTTACACGGTCAACCGTTATCCGGATGCGGCCATCCGCTTTCTGGACAAGCCGGCCGCCGCCCTGTCCTGGGGCAAACGTGTCGAATTTCCGGGGGTGATGGACTTGATCGAAGTGACCGATGTCATCGCCCGCTTCGAACGCTATTGCGCCGATCAGGGCAGATCTCAGGGATTCCGGTAGTCCTGATAGGACTTTTCTTCCACATAGGCCGAACCCAGCGCCAGATTGATGTCCTTCTTGATCCGTGCGCGCTCATCATTCTCGAAATAAACCGCGCGCGCCAGTCGGATGAACTCGGCATCGAAACGTTGGGCTTTTTCCAGGATCCGGATGTCGTCTTCGATGACCCAGAGGCGTTCGTTGACGGCCTTGAGCTGGCCCATCAGGTCATTGATGTCAGTGCCTGAGGCCGGATGTGCTGCCCATGTCCGTTCCAGCGCGCTCAATTCCTTGCGGACATTGGCGACTTTGACCACATCGCTCATGCGTTCGGATTTGATCTGCAGAATCGTCACCTTATCGAGCAGTTCACCAAACGAGACGGGGGCAAGGATTTCGGACATGTGACACTCATAAGCAATTGAGGTTGTTGGATTATAGTCTAAGCTGGGATCCCGGATACAGACCCTTTACGACGCCTATCAAACAAGAGTATGAATCGGTTAGCAAATGTCCAGATTTTGCCCAGTATAAATTCGACGCAGGAAAAATGAATGCGGCAATGTCATTGAAATTGTTTAGCTTTATGTTGTTCGCGGGGTTAGCCGTCGTCGTTTTCAGATTAAAATAAGGACAGCTATCGGACCCAGTCGATTGAGTATATACCGACAATCACTTCTAGGCTTTATCGATCTTTTCGATGCGATAGCCCCAGCCATAGACCGGGAATATTTGCCAGCCGTGCTTAGGGCCGATATCGAGCTTGCGCCGGATGCGGCTGACATGGGTATCGATGGTACGGGTATCGACCTCGGCATTCAGGCCCCAAAGCTTTTCCAGCAGGGAAACCCGCGACAGCAGGACGCCGGGGCTCTGGAACATATGACAGACCAATTCGAATTCTTTCTGGGTCAGCTCGACTACTTTGCCATCGACCTCGATGCAGCGCCGGTCGCGATCGACACGGTAATCACCGAAATTAAGGATCTGTGCCGGCTTGGCGCGACGGGCCAGCGATTCGATACGGGCCATCAATTCAAGCCTCTTCGGCGGCTTGACGAGATAGTCATCGGCCCCGGCCTTGAGTGCGGATACGATGTCCGGTTCGGCGTCCTTCGCCGTGATGAAAATCACCGGGATATCCCAGCCGATGTTTTCTCGAACCCAGGCGAGCACATAGATGCCGTTCCCGTCCGGAACCATCCAGTCGATAATCAAGATGTCGTACTTCTGGCTCCGCAAGCTTTCGGTGAATGTCTGTACGGTCGCGAAACAGTCGCAGCTGAATCCGGCCGCGCTGAACCACAGGCGGTACATTTCCTGTTGCGTGATCTCGTCTTCAAGAATCCCAATATGCATGCTTGGTTCGAAACGCGCCGTGTATGGCCCCCTCCACCATTGTAATGCAAAATCCATGACCTACAAGCCCTCAGTAGGCGGATGCGGCCGTGCTAGAATCAGATGAAATCCCTGACATGACCTCCACCGAATCATCCATGCCACCCATATTAATTCCCCAGGAATTCCGTGGCTGCCGCATCCTGGTCGCGGAGGACAATGCTTTCAACCGGACCATCATCAGCCAATGGCTGACGATGGCAGGCATCGAAGTGGTTCTCGCCGGCACCGGCGGAGAAGCCTGCTCCGTACTCGCTGCCACCGATCCCGATCTTGTATTGATGGACGTCCGGATGCCCGACATGAATGGCATCGAAGCGGTCCGTCATATTCGAAAGTCCGGTTTCAATAAGCCGATTGTCGGGCTTTCGGCCGCGACCAGCCATGCTGACCAGACTGCCTGTTTGAATGCGGGCATGAACGACTTTCTCGCTAAGCCGATGGATGCTGATGAACTCTGGAGCTGCCTGACACGCTGGCTGCAGCCGAGCGGCAGACCCGAAGGCGATGCCAGAACCATCGATAAGTCTTCTAGAACGGAAGTCGGAACTCGGTTCCCAGGTAATGCCGATCATCTGGCACGTGCCCGCGAGGCTTTCATCACCTGCCATCGCGATGACAGTCTGCAGTTGCAGAGCCTGCTTGCCAAAGGCGACTACACGGGCATGGCCAATCTTGTGCATGCCCTAAAAGGTTCGTCGGCGACCATCGGTCTGGTTACCCTGTCGAAGCTGGCATTGGCACTGGAAAAGAAAATCCAGATGCAGGCCGGTTCGGAAGAAATGCTTCAACTCATCACCTGGATAGACGAGCAGCTGGCGCATCTGGTGGAATCCCGCCCGCCGCTCCACTTGCCCCATGAATGAAAAACCCCTGCATGCAGGGGTTTTGGGACTACTGGCGGAGAGGGAGGGATTCGAACCCTCGGTAGGCTCACACCTACGCCTGATTTCGAGTCAGGTACATTCGACCACTCTGCCACCTCTCCGGCGTAATGGTAGGAGGCGATTATAGCGTTTTCAGCCGCATTTTGGCTATCCGTTTATCCCAAAATGGCCATAACCGTTCATAATGACAGCATGACCAATCGCCATTTTCACCATGTTTGAAATCGGCCAAATCAGCCATCCCGGCAGGAAACGCCTGCTGAACGAAGACACCTACGATCTTGATGCGTGCGCCGGACTGGCCGTGCTTGTCGATGGCATGGGCGGACCGGATGCCGGTGATGTCGCCGCCGCCTTCGTTCGGGATCACGTACGTAAGGCGCTGCAGCAGGGTGAAAGCCCGGCCGATGCGCTGCGCAATACCGGCCAGGCGCTGCGCATTCAGCGTCCGCAGCAAAGCTTATCTCCAAGTGGCGCAAGCGCCATCGCTGCCCGCTTTTCCGATGGCTTTCTGGATTTGGCCTGGGTCGGCACCTGTACCGTGCTGTTTTCAGACGGCAGGCAGTATTGCCGCATCCAGTCCGATGCCGAGAGCAAAGGCGTCCTGAAAAGCGGAGCGGGAAACGCGATTCAGGCGCTTGGCGTTACTGCAACCGATAAACTCTGCATTTCTGAGACAGGCATCACCCTGAAACGCGGGGAATCGGTGCTTTTCTGCACCGATGGAGTGCTGGAAGCCTGCTCCGAGCCTGAGCTGGAAACCAGCCTGTGCGATCCCCGCCTCAGCGCCCAGGAGTCGGTTGAGATTCTGCTGATGCATGCCCTGCGGGGCGAGGCCGTCAACAATCTGACCGCCCTACTCCTGCGCAGGGCCTAGTCGAGCCAGAGCGACTTTCCAGACTTATCCGCAATTTTCCGAATGCGGGCCCGATGGGCCTCGATCTCCTGCGCAGTGGCATGCAGAACTGCTGACGAGGAAGTCACCGTGACAATAAGCTCCGATGCCGTCACATCGCTTTTCGGAGCGGCTTCGTCGAAGCCGAAACCGGTTTGGCCCGAGGTCATGGCTAGATAGACATCGGCCAGCAATTCCGCATCCAAGAGCGCGCCATGCAGCTGCCGGTGCTTATTATCGACACCGAGACGTTTACAAAGCGCATCCAGGGAATTGCGCTGGCCGGGATACAACTCACGCGCCATCTTCAGGGTATCGAGCACTCCGGCATGACGGTCGATGCGGCCATAGGCGATACCGAGCAGGCCCAGCTCATAATTCAGGAAGCCGACATCGAATTCGGCATTATGGATGACCAGTTCAGCACCGGCGATGAAATCAAGGAATTCCTGTACCACATCTCCGAAACGCGGCTTATCGGCCAGAAAATCCAAGGTCAGGCCGGTGACCTCGGCTGCGCCAGGCTCCATCTCACGCCCCGGATTCAGGTACTGCTGATACGTTCTTCCGCTGGGCCGCCGATTGATCAGTTCAATACAGCCGATTTCGACAACCCGGTTGCCCTTCTCCCAGGAAAGCCCGGTGGTTTCGGTATCGAGAACAATCTGTCGCATAAATTTTCCTATTTGAAGCTTTCAGCGGCAAGACGCGCCAGGCCGTCGACACGCTCGTTTTCAGCATGGCCGGCATGACCCTTGACCCAATGCCAATGCACCTTGTGTCTCGAATTGGCCTCGTGCAGACGCTGCCACAGATCCTGATTCTTGACCGGCTCGCCCTTGGCGTTCTTCCAGCCGCGCTTGATCCAGCCCGGCAGCCATTCGGTAATGCCCTTTTGCACGTATTGCGAATCCGTGTACAGATCGACCCGGCAATGCCGGTTCAGCGACTCCAGTGCGCAGATGGCACCGAGCAGCTCCATGCGGTTATTGGTGGTGTGGGACTCTCCGCCGGACATCTCCTTTTCGGTCTGTCCGTATCGGAGCAATGCGCCCCAACCGCCCGGCCCGGGATTGCCGGAGCAGGCGCCGTCCGTATGGATTTCGATATGGGGCATGTTGGCAATGGCATCTTTCATGTCGGTGTTCGTTCCCGTGCCAGAGCGACGGCTGAGGCATTTTTCCGCAACGGGGTCAGTGCGGCTTTACGTTTCCGCAACAGCAGAAAGTTTACCGAACACAGCGCCCGCGGTCGAGCATTGCCGAGCCTTTCATGGCGGATGAGATCAAGTCCGGCCTCACTCAGTTTTGCCGACCATGTCGCGGCTGTTGCGAGATGCATGTCCGACCAGACGCCAGTCAGCCGCACAGGTGCAAACGGATTCAGGGTCAACAGCGCGAAATGCCCCTCCGGGACCAGCGTTCGCGCACATTCGGCAATGAGCGAGCCGGGATCTGTTGCCGTCTCCAGGACGAATGCCGCAAGTACCAATGCCATACATTCATTGACCAGGGGCAATCGGGCGTCTTCGGCGATGATATCGCCGTAAAACCGCCCGCGCGCGCGCTGAACCTGGTAGACGGGCTCACACTGCAAAGCGGGCAATGCCAATCCCTGTGCGCAGGGCTGCAGCACCAATGCGTTATGGCCGCAAAGTGGCCACAACCAGGAAGCGCAGGCTGAAACACTTTCAGCAGCCAGCATCTGGCCTTTGTCGGTCTCGAACCAGTTGTTTTCGCCCGTCATGCGCCGACACCGTTTAAACTAAGCCTATTGTGCGTCAAATGACGGCCACGGTCACCTTCCATGACAGTCCTGCAAGCCTTGCCTGCTTTCGAAGACAACTACATCTGGTGCTACCGTGGCAGCGAAGGGGCCAGCATCGTGGTCGATCCGGGCGACGCCGGCCCAGTGCTTGGCGCGGTTGCCAACGGACTACGCATCGAGGCGATCTTCATCACCCACCACCATAACGATCATATCGGCGGTCTGAGCGCTCTGCGGGGCACCTTCACCGGCGCCGTCTTCGGGCCGGAGGAGGATCGTATTCCCGGCATCGACTGCATTGCCAGCAATGGTGATGTCTTGCAGATCCCGGGATTCCAGCCATTTCATGTCTTGGCGGTGCCCGGCCATACCCGTAGCCACATCGCCTATACCGATAGGGACGTCCTATTCAGCGGCGACACCCTGTTCAGCCTCGGTTGCGGCAGGCTTTTCGAAGGAAGCCCCGAACAGATGCTGGCCTCGTTGGACCGGCTGGCGGAACTTCCGGACGATACCCTGCTCTGTTGCACGCATGAGTACACATTATCGAACGCCCGGTTCGCTGCAGCCGTCGAACCGATTAACCCCGATCGTGACCGCTTGCTTGAGGACATCCAGGCAAGACGCCTGCACGGGCGGCCGAGCCTACCCTCCCGAATCGGCATCGAGAAAGCCTGCAATCCGTTCCTGCGAACAGACTTCCCCGAGAGCCTCAGCGGCCTGAAGCAATATCTGGGTTTCATGCCGGAATCGCGACTGGCCCGGTTCACTGCCTTGCGCGCCTGGAAAGACCAGTTCCGATGAACGCCTTTACGCCATGGCTATTGTTCCTGGGGATAGGCTTTGCCGGATTAGCGGCGGCGCAGGACGCGCTTAAGCCTGCGGCCTTCCAACGCAGCGGCACCGATGTATTCCAGCGCATCAGCAGTGCGCTGGATCCGGCGTCCTGCACCGAGAGCGCCGCCAAGAGCACGTGGATGAAGGAATACATCCATATTCCGGATCGTTTTGAAAGGCAGTTGATCGTGATGTTACCGATACTCGACCACGTCAGCTACCAGGCACGCAAGCGTGGCCTGCCGATGGAATACGCCCTGATTCCCTTTGTTGAAAGCCGCTTCCAGCCCAAAGCCGTTGCCAAAGGCGGACCGACCGGACTTTGGCAGATTATGCCGGAAACCGGCCGCTATTACGGCCTCCAGATTGGTGGCAAGAAAGACGGACGCTTCTCGGTCATTCAATCAACCGATGCGGCACTGTCCTATCTGCAGAAACTGCAAATCATGTTCGACGATTGGCAAACCGGCATCATGGCCTACAATGCCGGCGACAGCCGGCTTCGCAGCAGCCTGAGACGCCAGGGATTGACCAAGGCGGATGCCGATAAACGTCTACCCACCGGTCTCGCTCCCCACACTTACGCATACGTGAAGAAAATCAGGGCGCTGAGCTGTTTCATGTTCGATCCGGCCAGTTTTGGGGTCAATCTGCCGAATGACGCCGTATTCACGCCATTGGAAGCCGATACCGACCCGATTGCACCGGCGCCGGATAATGGCAATTGAACGCGTGAAAACGCCCGGCATGCCGGGCGTCAGGAAACCACATCATTTGATATCTGATTTTCAGAGACGGTCTTCGGCAATGACCACGTTGAAGCTGCGGCGCAGCGCCTTGATGTATTCAGCGACCTGCTGGGCGCCACGGACCTGACCGAGATAGCCGGTCATTTCTTTCCGTTCCTGAGGCGATACCGCCGATAGGTCCGGTTCGTTCACAGCGTTCAACTGCATCAACAGATATGCTCCGTCCGGCAGTTTTGCGATGCCGGCGCCACCGGGCTCACCGTTTTTCGGACGTGCCAGACGGAAAGCTTCCTGAACCACTGGCTGAAGCTGCGGCACGGGTGCCTGGCGGCCAACGGCGAGCGCGGGAATGACCGGGCGAGAAAGGGATGCGGCAAGCTGCTCCAAGGTTTCGCCCTTGTTCAAACGCTCCAACAGGGCTTTGGCTTCTTTTTCGGCTAATTTGCCGGCGCGGTCCTGGACAAAGGCGAGACGCACCACATCCCTGACCTGGTCGAACGGAAGTACGGCTTCGGGTTTGTGGTCGACCACACGCAACAGAACCACGTGGTTGGGCTCCAGTTCAATCAGATCGCTGACACGGCGCTCGACCAGAACCTCATCTGAAAACGCTGCTTTGCGGACCGGATCTAGGGCGGCAATGCCCTCGCCGCTCCGACGGGTGAATGCGACGGTCCGCAGTAGAGGTTTTCCGACGACCTTGGCAGCGGGCTCGAGCGAGCTGGCGTTTTCGCCCGCAGCATTGATCATCTTTCCGGCAAGATCATTGAACTGCCGCTCGATTTCCGAACTCAGGTAAGCCGCTTCGATTTCGCCACGGACTTCTTCAAAGGGCTTGGCGGTACCGGCAATCAGTTCGCGGTAGTACAGCACATGCCAACCGTCCTCGAGCCGGACCGGCTCGGAGACTTGGCCAGGTTTCAAGGCAAAGAAAGCCTTGTCGAATGCATCACCGAAGATGCCTTTCTCGACCGGACCGAGATCGCCGCCGGCATCTTTGCTGGCAAGATCATCTGACCCCTTTGCCAGTTCGGCAAAACTACCCGGGTTGGCCTGGGCCTGCTTGGCGAAGCCCTGCGCCTTGGCTTTGGCCGCGGCCTCGGCGGCGGCAGATGCGCCGGCCGGAACTTCAACAAGAATATGGGACGCCACACGCTGTTCCGGCGACCCATATTGGGCTTTCTGATCTTCATAACGCGAACGCAGAACCGACTCATCGATGCTAATGTTGGTCGTGACGGCGCTCTGTTCGAGTTCGACATACTCAACCGTGACGGTTTCCTCGGTACGGTAATCGGATTTATGGCTGTTGTACCAAGCCGTCAGTTCAGCATCGGTGGCATTCAGGTCGAGCGCCGGCAATGGGATTTCGACATAGCCCAAATCACGCTTCTGATCAGCCAGCTTTCGCATGGCAATGGCATCGCTGTCCGAAGCAATTCCCGAACTGACATACTCATCGGCGATGAAACGGGTCATCAGATCCTGCCGGATACGTTCCTCGAATTGGGTGGGCGTATAGCCCAATTGCTGGATGGCCAGCTGATAGCGGGACTGGTCAAATTTGCCATCCACGGTGAAGGCATCGATCTTGAGAATCTCGTCGCGGATCATAGCATCCGAAATCCGGATACCTGCCTGTTGTGCACCCAACTGCAGAACGGCCTCATCGATCATCTGCTCGAGGATGCGGCGCTTGTTGTCCGGCTTTTCGAAAGCGGCGGCATCAAATGCCTCTCCCTGCTGCTCCCGCTGCTGCTGGCGGACCTGGTCGATGCGGCGGCTGTAATCAGCGACAGAAACCTCGACCGAGGCTTCGCCGTAGCTAAGCAGCTTGCCGGGCTTGGTCACTTTGGCCACATAGTTGCCGGCTCCGGGGGGATTCATGCCCTCGTAGCCAAAAAATGCCATAACGGCAATGATCATGACCAGGATCAGCTTTGCGATCGGGCCGGAGGAGTTTTCACGGATATTCTGAAGCATGGCGGGGCGCGTAATCGGTTGGGCAAGGCCACTATTATGAAGCTTTTGGCGCCGGAACGCACGAAAAAGAAAAGGCACCCGAAGGTGCCTTTTCAACAGTGGCGGAGTGGACGGGACTCGAACCCGCGACCCTCGGCGTGACAGGCCGATATTCTAACCGACTGAACTACCACTCCAGTTCATATGCTTGATGCGCTGGTGGGTGCTGAGGGTTTCGAACCCCCGACCCTCTCCGTGTAAGGGAGACGCTCTACCGCTGAGCTAAGCACCCTCAAGCAGGATGCGTAGCATACACCATTTTTCTGCCGTATGACAACTGAAATCGGCGGAAACGCCGGATTACTTGTTGACGGCGTCTTTCAGTGCTTTACCAGCTTTGAAGCCCGGGTTCTTGGAGGCTTTGATCTTGATGGTGGCACCGGTCTGCGGGTTACGGCCTTGACGGGCAGCGCGCTTGCGCACCGAGAACGTACCGAAGCCGACGAGGGTCACGGTGTCGCCTTTTTTCAGGGCTTTGGTGATTACTTCGATGACGGCATCGACGGCGCCAGCGGCGGCGGCTTTGGACAGGTCGGTCTTTTCGGCTACGGCAGCAACAAAGTCAGCTTTATTCATTTTGATAAATCTCCCAAATGCGATTATTCGCGAAAATGTAGAAATTAAGTCAGGGCGGGGCCGCAACTTAACCATATCGCCGAAGCCCTAGAATTGCGGTCTGGAGCCCGGTTGCAACAATTTATACCAGTGATTGTGGATATAAGCAATACCCTATAAGCCTTTATTTGTAGGCTTTACAGGGTTTTATACCGGTTAGTGCGGGCGCACGCCGGATTGCGATTGTTTTGTACGCGATTTCGTGATTTTTTTCTTGACAGCAGGAATTTTCTGCGGTTGCGAAAGCGGCTTGACCAAAGCGATATCCAGCGCCTGATCAATCCATTTGACGGGGACGATTTCCAGGTCGCGAGTGACATTCTCGGGAATATCTGCCAGATCCTTGCGGTTTTCTTCGGGTATGAGAACCGTGCGGATTCCGCCACGAAGCGCCGCCAGAAGTTTTTCCTTCAATCCACCGATTGGCAGCACGCGGCCGCGAAGCGTGATTTCACCGGTCATCGCGACATCGGCACGGACCGGCACTTTCGACAGCGCGGAGACCAAAGCCGTGACCATGGCAATGCCCGCGCTCGGTCCATCCTTGGGTGTCGCACCTTCAGGAACATGCACGTGGGTATCGAACTTGTTGTGGAAATCAACATCCAGCCCGAGCTGCAGGCTGCGCGCACGGACCACGGTATAGGCGGCTTTCACCGACTCCTGCATCACATCACCGAGTTGGCCGGTCAGGATCAGCTGCCCTTTACCCGGCATCAGGGTTGCCTCGATCTGCAGAAGCTCCCCGCCGACCTCGGTCCACGCAAGACCGGTTACAAGGCCGATTTCACTCTGCTCTTCGGCGCGCCCGAAATCGAAACGTCGCACGCCGAGATAGCGGTCGAGATTGGCGGAATCGACTTTCTTCAAGGCCGGGGATTTCGACGATTTGGTTTTCTTTGCGGGTTTGGTTTTCTTCACCGGACCGGCTAGCGCGATTTCCTTCACGACTTTGCGACAGATTTTCGCCAGCTCGCGCTCGAGCGAGCGCACGCCGGATTCGCGCGTGTAATAGCGCACGATGTCGCGGATCGCTTCAGCATCGATCCGTAGCTCACCATCCTTGAGTCCGCTCGCCTTTAATTGCTTCGGAAGCAGGTAACGCACAGCGATATTCAGCTTTTCTTCTTCGGTGTAACCCGGAATACGGATCACCTCCATGCGATCCAGCAGCGGACCCGGGATGTTCATCGAGTTCGAGGTGCAGATGAACATGACCTCGGAAAGGTCCAGATCGACCTCGAGATAATGGTCGTTGAAGTTATGGTTCTGCTCCGGATCCAGCACTTCCAGCAGGGCCGCCGCCGGGTCGCCGCGGAAATCGTTGCTCATTTTGTCGATCTCATCGAGTACGAACAGCGGATTCCGGCTTTCGACCTTGTTGAGGTTCTGCACGATGCGGCCCGGCATCGAACCGATGTAAGTCCGGCGATGGCCACGGATCTCGGCTTCATCGCGTACGCCGCCAAGCGCCATCCGGACGAATTTACGGTTAGTGGCTTTGGCGATACTTTGGCCAAGCGAGGTCTTGCCGACACCCGGAGGGCCGACCAGACAGAGAATCGGACCCTTCATTTTCTGGACACGTGCCTGAACCGCGAGGTATTCCAGTATTCGGTCCTTGACCTTTTCTAGGCCATAGTGGTCCTCATCGAGTACCTGCTGGGCAAGCTTCAGATCCTTGCGCACCTTGCTACGCTTCTCCCAGGGTACGCCGACCAGCCATTCGAGGTAATTGCGGACAACCGATGCCTCCGCGGACATCGGCGACATCTGCTTGAGTTTGTTGAGTTCATTCCTTGCTTTGGTTTCGACCGCCTTGGGCATCTTGGATTCGGCGATTTTCCGGGCCAGTTCTTCGAGCTCGTTGGGTGCATCCTCGGAATCACCGAGTTCTTTCTGGATGGCTTTCATCTGCTCATTGAGATAGTACTCGCGCTGGCTTTTCTCCATCTGCGTTTTCACGCGCGAACGGATGCGCTTTTCAATGTGCTGGACATCAATCTCGCCTTCAACCAGGCCGATCAGCATTTCGAGGCGCGCCTCGGGCGCTGCTGTCTCCAGCAGACGCTGTTTATCGGTCAGACGGACGCTCAGATGCGCCGCCACCGTATCGGCGAAGCGGCTAGGATCATCGATTCCTGCAAGCGTCGCCAGTAGTTCCGGCGGCAATTTCCGGTTTGATTTCACATACTGTTCGAACAGACTCAGCAGGCTGCGCTGCGCCACTTCCGCCTCGCGTGCATCCTTCACCGCAACGATTTCAATCTCCGCAGCGTTCGCCATCAGGGTGTCGTCTTTCAGGACGATGTCGGAAGCCTTGATGCGCTGAATGCCTTCCACCAGCACCTTGATGGTGCCGTCCGGCAGTTTGAGAAGCTGGATGACCGTGGCAACGGTACCGATTTCGTAAAGGTCTTCGGTCTGAGGATCATCGATATCCGGGCTCCGCTGGGCCAACAGCACGATCTGCTTGTCGGGACCTTCCATCGCCAATTCAAGTGCTTTCATGGAGCGCTCACGCCCGACGAACAGCGGAATCACCATGTTCGGATACACCACAACATCGCGCAGGGGAAGCACGGGCAGAAGGGTAACACTTGCCTGTTTTTTATCCATATCGACTCCATTGCGGAAATGTCCGCCATGCCTCCTTTATGGGGCTTTTCGGGGCGTCTTGCAAGTACCCGGATGCAAAAAAAAACGGAGCCTGAGACTCCGTTTGATTTCACGCCGGAAAAGGGTGGCTTACTCGCCAGAGGCTGCTTTCTGAGGGCTGCTGTTGGAGTAGATCAGGTAGGGTTCGGCCTGATGATTGATGACCGACTCGTCGACCACTACTTTGCTGACATTTTCCAGCGACGGCAGCTCATACATGGTATCGAGCAGGACCGATTCCAGGATGGTACGCAGGCCACGGGCGCCGGTTTTGCGCTTCATCGCCTTCTGGGCCACCGCAGCATAGGCATCCGGTCGGATTTCCAGCTCGACGCCTTCCATTTCGAACAGCTTCTTGAACTGCTTGCTGATGGCATTCTTCGGTTCGGTCAGGATCTTGACCAAGGCGGCCTCATCCAGCTCTTCGAGCGTGGCCACCACCGGAAGACGGCCGACGAATTCGGGAATCAGTCCGAACTTGATCAGATCTTCCGGCTCGACGTCGTGCAGCAGCTTGGAAAGATCCATCTTGCGCTCGGAGGATTTGACCTTGGCGCCGAAACCGATGCCACCGGACTCGGTGCTGCGCTGCTGGATGATCTTGTCGAGGCCGGCGAACGCACCGCCGCAGATGAACAGCATGTTCTTGGTGTCGACCTGCAGGAATTCCTGCTGCGGATGCTTGCGTCCGCCCTGCGGCGGCACCGATGCGACGGTGCCTTCGATCAGTTTGAGCAGTGCCTGCTGCACGCCTTCACCGGAAACATCCCGGGTGATCGAGGTGTTTTCCGACTTGCGGGAAATCTTGTCGATTTCATCGATGTAGACAATTCCGGACTGTGCCTTTTCGACATCGTAATCGCATTTCTGCAGCAGCTTCTGGATGATGTTCTCGACGTCCTCGCCGACATAGCCGGCTTCGGTCAGCGTGGTGGCATCGGCGATGGTGAACGGCACGTTGAGCAGCCTGGCCAGCGTTTCGGCCAACAGGGTCTTGCCCGAACCGGTGGGGCCGATCAGCAGGATGTTGGACTTGGACAGCTCGATATCGTCATTCTTGGCGCGCGACTCGATGCGTTTGTAGTGGTTGTAGACGGCCACGGACAGCGTTTTTTTGGCGCGCGGCTGACCGATGACGTACTGGTCGAGAACCTCGAGGATTTCCTTCGGTTTCGGCAGGTGGCTGCGGGCCGCACCGGCTTTTTCCTGGAGTTCCTCGCGGATGATGTCGTTGCACAGGGCAACGCATTCATCGCAGATGAACACGCTTGGGCCGGCAATCAGTTTGGTGACCTCATGCTGGCTCTTGCCGCAGAACGAGCAATACAGGATTTTGGTCGTGTCACCGGAGCGGGTTTTACGGTCGTCGGTCATAGGTCTGTGTTCGGCAAAGGACACTCACCCTGAGCATAGCACAAGCGGCTCAGAGTGAAAGTGCCTGGGAATGGAGGTCAGGCCGGCTGGATGCTGTCTGCAGGGCGGCGGTCGATGACGGCATCGACGACACCGTAGGCCTTGGCCTCTTCAGCGGCCATAAAATAATCACGCTCGACATCAAGTTCAATTTTTTCAATGGCTTGGCCGGTGTTAGCAGCCAGTTCGGCGTTCAGGCGCGAACGCAAGTAAAGGATTTCTTTGGCCTGAATCGCAATATCACTGGCCTGCCCCTGAGTACCGCCGGACGGCTGATGGATCATCACGCGCGAATTCGGCAGGATGTAACGTTTGCCTTTGGTGCCGGCAGCCAGCAGGAACGAACCCATCGAACAGGCCTGACCGACACAGATGGTCGAGACGTCCGGCTTGATGAAACGCATGGTGTCGTAGATCGCCAGACCTGCGGTGACCACACCGCCGGGCGAGTTGATGTAGAGGCTGATGTCTTTTTCCGGATTATCGGCTTCCAGGAATAGCAGCTGCGCGACGACGACATTGGCCACGTAATCGTCGATCGGGCCCACCAGGAAAATGACGCGTTCTTTCAGCAGACGCGAGTAGATGTCGAACGAGCGTTCACCGCGCGGGGTCTGTTCGACCACCATGGGGATCAGGTTGAGTCCTTCGGTAACGGCCATGGCGGTCTCCTTCGAATGCGCAGTGGTCAGGGTAGATTAAACCGGACGCATCGCTTCGGTAAAGGAAAGTTCCTGATCGGTCGATTGTGCGCGCTCGGCGACCCAGTCGATGACCTGCTCTTCCATCACGCGGTTCTGCAGTCCTGACATTAAGTTGGGGTCGTTTCGGTACAATTCAATGACCTGTTTCGGTTCTTCATAGGTAGAGGCGATCAGCGACAGGGTTTCCTTGACGCGGTTGAAATCCAGCTGAAGCGCGTTCTGGCGGGCAATTTCACCCACCAGCAGGCCGGCGGCAGTACGGTTGCGGGCCGGCACCATGAACTGGTCGAACGGATACACGGCATCGGCCTGACCCTGCTGACGGGCCTGTTCCTGGGCATTGGCAGCCAGCTTGCGGGCTTCCTGCTCGATCATCTTGGTCGGCAGTTCGACGTGGCTGTAAGCGGCGACCAGTTTCTGGGCGACTTCCGCACGCAGGCGGTTCATCAGCATGCCTTTCAGTTCACGCTCCAGATTGGCGCGCACTTCATTACGGAACACTTCGAGCTTGCCGCTCTTGACCCCGAAGCTTTTGACGAAGGCCTCATCGGCTTCCGGAATGCGCGGTTCGGACACCTGGTTGGCCTTGATGGTGACATTGGCGGCTTGACCGGCCAGCGCCGGAACGCGCCAGTCGGACGGGAAAGTGATTTCAACCGAACGTTCCTCGCCGGCGTTCATGCCCGACAGCTGGGCTTCCAGTTCCGGAAACATCACGCCCGAACCGAGCACGGTAGCGCCCTTCTCGGTACCTTCTTCGGGTACGCGCGCGGCGGCGGTGCTGGCGAAGGTTTCCACGGCCACCAGATCACCGACCTGTGCGGCACGGCTGACCGGTTCCCAGGTACGTCGCTGTTGGCGCAGGGTGTCGATCATGTGGTCGATATCGGCATCGGCGACGTTGGCCTGCACGCGGGTGATCTGCAGCTGGGTGACGTCGATGGTGCCGAAATCCGGGACGATTTCGAAAGTCGCGGTATAGCGGATTTCATTTTCGGCTTCGGTCGGCTCGGCTTCGATGCTCGGCTGGCCGGCGATGCGGACGTTTTCCTGACGGACGGCCTGATCGAAACTGGCACGGATCAGCTCTCCGAAAGCTTCCGAACGGACTTGCGGCCCGAAACGCTGTTCGATCACCTTGGTCGGTACCTTGCCTTTACGAAAACCTTTCAGATTGGCTTTGCTGGCCATATCGCGAAGCCGGCCATCGATGACCGAGGAAAGACGGTCGGAAGGAATTGAAACCGTCATGCGGCGTTCGAGCGTGCTGGTGTTTTCGACTGAAATTTGCATTACAACTCCTACATGCGCATTGCGCAGCTAAAAATGAAAAAGCCCGCGGAAAGCGGGCTTGACGACTGAAGCACCCTTCCATGCTGATGGTGCGAAAGGAGAGACTCGAACTCTCACGGGTTGCCCCACTGGAACCTAAATCCAGGGCGTCTACCAATTCCGCCACTTTCGCATGGACCGAGCAGATGATTCGGACGCCGGACGGCTCGGAACCCGGGCAACCGGGGCTCGCAAAGCGCGGACCAACGCCGTTTCGTAACAACAACGGACTGCCGCTATTATGCCGTAATTTGAACTGGGGTGGAAGACGGGATTTGAACCCGCGACCCTCGGAATCACAATCCGATGCTCTAACCAACTGAGCTACATCCACCACTGGAGAAACTGGCGCGCCCGGAGGGACTCGAACCCCCAACCAACGGAGTAGAAGTCCGTTGCTCTATCCAGTTGAGCTACAGGCGCTCAAAGGGGATTCTGCACCACGACGGGGTTTCAGGGAAGCCTTTTCGTGCATCAGATTGGTCGGGGTTGAGGGATTCGAACCCCCGACCCTCTGGTCCCAAACCAGATGCGCTACCAGACTGCGCTAAACCCCGACGGGCTGTTGAAAAATGGCGCGCCCGGAGAGATTCGAACTCCCGACCTACAAGTTCGTAGCCTGTTGCTCTATCCAGCTGAGCTACGGGCGCGCTGAGGGATGAAATTATGAATGAAAGCGGCTTTGCCGTCAACCGCCATTTGCGGCAAGTCATCGGCGGTTAAGGCCGGAAATATTCAGGATTCCGCTTAAAACCAAGCTCTGAAGCCGGCCACGAACTGATTTTCCCGGACCGGCTCGCCGGTCAAATGCCGCAAGTCGGCGCTTTCACCGAAATAGCGCACATAACTCCAACCGAGATAGGGCGCGAATTTTCGGCTGATTTCATAACGCAGTCGCAGACCGGCCTCGAGGGAATTCAAACCCTCGCCGAGGCCGCGCACCGGATCGGATTGACCGTAAAACTCGGCCTCGAGCGAGGGCTGCAGCATCCAACGGCTGCTTAGCAAAGTCTCATACTCGGCACCGAGGCGCAGCCCGTGCTGGCCGCCCTGCCCCAGATAGGCGGTTGCCTCGACCTCGAATTTGTAAGGAGCAAGACCAATCAGGCCGACGGCCAGAAAGTCCTGGGACGGCCCCGGCTTGATGTCATGGCGCACGCCAAGCACGGCATCCCACCAGGCAGAAACCGCATGCCCGTAGAGCAGTTCCACATCGGCGGCCTCGGTTTCACCGGCAACACGCTCTCCGGCAGTCCGTAGCCAGAGCCGGTTGATGTCGGATCCGACCCATGCCTTGCCTTCCCACGCCATACCAGTGCCATGCTCGGCATCCCAGAATTCAAGCTTTTCCATCAACGCTTTGCTTTGCCATTCCGGGGTATGCGCATGATCATGAGCCAACTTCGGAAATGCAGCGGCACGGTCGGCGTCGGTCACGGGCGGAATCGGTGTTTTCGGCGTGTCCATGCTCCAGAAATCATCCGGTTCGGATTCCGTGGCCTCCTGCGCCATCGCCGGCAATGCGAGGATAAGGGATAAAATCAGCGCGAAGCGCATCATTCGACCACCCGCACTTCGCGCATCATGCCCGACTCCATGTGATACAGAAGGTGGCAGTGATAGGCCCAGCGGCCCAGGGCATCGGCACGCACACGGTAACTGCGTTTGCTGCCGGGAGGCATGTCGATGGTGTGCTTGCGCACCATGAAGGCACCTTTGTCGTCTTCCAGATCGCTCCAGAGACCATGCAGATGGATCGGGTGGGTCATCATGGTGTCATTGACCAACACGATGCGGACGCGCTCGCCATAGTTCAGCTTCAAAGGCTCGGCACCTGCGAAAGGAATGCCGTCGAACGACCAGGCGAATTTTTCCATGTGCCCAGTCAAGTGCAATTCAATTTCGCGCTTCGGCCAGCGTCCGTCGGGATCCTCGAAACTGCTGTGTAGATCGGCATAGGAAAGTACGCGCCGGCCGTTGTCGCGCAGGCCGGTGCCCGGGTCATCCAGCTTCGGCACCGGCACCATGGTCTGCATGTCGACCAAGGGATTGCCGGCTTCGCTGTCGGGGTGCTTTTGCATTTCTGCACCGCCGTGATCCATGCCCGACATCGCGGCCATATCGTGCCCGCTGTGATCCATGCCTGCAGAACCATCAGGGGTTGCAGATGCTCCATGCGAAGAATGGTCCATGCCGCCATGGCCCATATCATCCATGCTGAGGATCACGCGCGGATCGGGCGCCGGCACCGGTGCGCGCAGGCCCTCGCGTACTGCCAAGCTACCGCTGATGAAGCCGGTCCGGCCCATATCCTGAGCGTAGATGCAGAACGCATCCTGGCCCGATGGCTCGACGATGACATCAAAGGTTTCCGCAACGGCGATGCGGAATTCATCAACGGTGACCGGATGCACGTTCTGGCCGTCGGCGGCGACCACGGTCATCTTCAGTCCCGGAATGCGCACATCGAAATAGGTCATCGCCGAACCGTTGATGAATCGCAGCCGCACTTTTTCACCCGGCTTGAACAGGCCTGTCCAGTTGCCCAGTGCGGTGGTTCCGTTCATCAGGTAGGTGTAGGTGTTGGCATTGACGTCGGAAAGGTCGGTCGGTGTCATCCGCATGCGCCCCCAGGCCCCGCGGTCATCCAGCGTTTCAGCCAGCCCTTTCTTATCGGCATCGCGAAGGAAGTCGGAGACCGTGCGCTTGCCGTAATTATCGTAACTCGACATCTTCTTCAGCCGGGCATACAGATCCGCCGGCGATAAATCGGTCCAATCGCTGAGCAGAACCGTATAGTCACGATCGTACCTGAATGGTTCCGGCTCCCGCGGCTCGACAATCAATGCCCCGTAAAGACCGGCCTGCTCCTGGAAACCGGAATGGCTGTGATACCAGTAGGTGCCGGATTGTTTGAGCTGGAAGCGGTAAAGCCAGGATTCACCACGGCGGATGCCGTCGAAGCTCATACCCGGCACGCCGTCCATGTTGGCCGGCAGCAGGATGCCATGCCAGTGGATCGAGGTCGTGTCGCCGAACAGGGACCCGCGCGGCAACAGATTGTCGACGCGCACGGTCACGGTATCGCCTTCACGCCAGCGTATTTCGGGGGCCGGCAGGCTGTTGTTGACGGTCACCGCGGTCCGGTTCTTACCGGTGAAATTGACCGGCATCTCGCCGATCCGCAGATGCAGATCGGTGTTGCGCAGTATCGGAGCGCCTTGCCCTGCGCGCGCCGACACCGGCCAGGCGCCGAAACCGGCCATGATTCCACCGGCGGCAAGACCCTGAACGAAACGGCGGCGGCTTGGATTTCTGAAGGACATACGGGTACGTTGCGAATCGGCGGAAAACCATCATACCGCCGCCGATAGAGACCATGCATCCAGATAATGTGAATTCCACAAAAAACACCCGCAAGGGTGGTTTTTGGAAGGTGGCGGAGAGAGAGGGATTCGAACCCTCGATAAGGCTTTTGACCCTATACTCCCTTAGCAGGGGAGCCCCTTCAGCCTCTCGGGCATCTCTCCGGGGTCTGAAACGGCAGCGCCGCACAGGTTGACCATGATAAGGCTTTTGGCCGTTCCGGTAAACCTCAATCTGCTTTCGGTTCGGTGTTTTCCGCGGAATCCCTACCGATTTTCTGGTAAATCTCCTCTCGGTGCACGCCCACATCCTTGGGCGCAGTGATGCCCAGACGGACCTGATTGCCTTTGACTCCGAGCACGGTCACGGTGATTTCATCACCGATCATCAGCATTTCTCCGACACGTCGGGTCAGGATTAACATGCACCTACTCCTTTTGCTGCAAAGCCATTATCCATTGTCGCAAGCAAATCCTAGACCACATTCGGGCCAAGGGCAAATGACTCAGGCCAGACGGCCGGCCAGCCAGCCATCCAGCTCCGCCATGGCCTTGAGCAGCGCCGGACCATCCTCGCCGCCGCCCTGGGCAAAATCCGCACGGCCACCGCCTTTGCCGCCGATCTGGGCAGCAATATGCGCCAATACGTCACCGGCCTTCAGTTTGGCCTGCGCCCTGCCCTGCACGCCGGCGACCAGCGAGGCTTTGCCATCCTGCGCGGCGGCCAGAACAATGACCGAATCCGGAAGTTGGACCTTGAGATTGTCGACCAGTTCCCGGAGACCTTTGGGGTCGCCGCTCTCGATCCGCAGTTTGACCAGCTTGATGCCGGCAATATCGATCGCCTGTGCGGCCATTTCGGCACTCTGACCGGATGCCGCTTTGGCCTTGTAGAAATCGAGTGCCTGTTCAAGTTTCTTCTGGCGTTCAAGCAGTTGGTTCAGCTTATCGAGGACATCATGGCCACGGGCTCCGATAAGGTCCGAGGCTTTCTGCAATACCGATTCGCTGTGTTTGAACGCCGCTACCGCGTGAGCGCCCGTGGTTGCTTCGATCCGGCGTACGCCAGCGGCAACGCCGGCTTCGGACAAAATCTTGAACACGCCAATATCGCCGGTGCGATGCACATGGGTACCCCCGCAGAGTTCGGTCGAAAAATCACCCATCCGCAGAACGCGAACGCGCTCGCCGTATTTTTCACCGAACAGCGCCATCGCTCCGAAATCGAGGGCTTCCTGCATG
>Ga0315906_10001155_pt1 | contig 39784 bp, 41 predicted proteins | sample LakEriMetagenome_4_FD_203526 | JGI IMG/M metagenome (GOLD analysis project Ga0315906, IMG submission 203526) | Freshwater fungal communities from buoy surface, Lake Erie, Ohio, United States - Buoy 2 MA122 | ecosystem: Environmental > Aquatic > Freshwater > Lake > Lake biofilm | place: USA... | reverse complement strand
CATCCGTCGCGGCCACCCGCTCGCGCAGCAGCCCGAAGGCCTCGTGCTCACGGCTGCCGCCGGTTTTTTCCACGAGGACGGAAAGTTCGTCGAGCCGGCGTCTCACCTCTTCGGCACCGACAAGATGCAGCCGCGTGACGAGAATCGCCCCTTCGATCACGGCATGCGCCGCCCGGTTGAACCCGATGAACGGCCGCCCGGCATGCTCGGCCACCACCCGCGCCTCCAGCCGGAGCCGCTCCGCCGCCGAATCGACGACCTCGGCCCGAAACTCCTCGACCCGAAACTCATACCCCCGGCAGGCCGCCTCGAGCACCCAGCCGCGAACGGCCGTGGCGGGCCGCGCCGGCGGCGGCTCGTGCCCCCCCACCACGGTGCGGGCGAGCAGGAGGACGTCGTCCACGAGATGAAACACGCCTTCCGGCCGGGCGGCCAGGTGCACGGCCGTCTGGCTCGTCCCGAACGGGCGGAGCACGAACCGCGTGATCCGGCCGGCATACATCTCCGCCTCGTCGACGGCCGGCCCCATCGCCGCGACGTGCATCCGCCCGGCCTCATCCGTCGTCGTCACGATGCCCTCAAGAATCATGCCCGTGAATGTACCCCGGACTGACCGCGTTCGCCCGCGCCCGCCCACCAAACCGCCCGGAGGGGTTGTCCCTGCCGGCTCGCCGGCGTTGCTGACAAGCGCAGGCAGGATGCCGAAGCGCAGTCAGCCTCGAGCGAGCGAAGGCATGGATGCCGAAGCGAGCGTCCGGCGAGCCGGCAGGGGCAACCCCGACCCCCGCCACAGGACGCCGCCCCGCAGAAGACGAATGCGGCCCTGCATACGGTAATCTACGAGCAACAGTCGCCAGCCCCGTCCGCCATCGCACCGTGACCACCCCGCGCCCCCACATCCATTTCGTGACCGGCAAGCTCGCCGAGCACTCGCTGCGGCAAGTGCTCGAACGGCTCGCCCCGCGCGCGGGCTTCGACTGCTCCGTGCAGGTGCTCAACATCACGGTCGCCGCCCTCATGACCACGCCCTGGATCGCCAAACGGCTCCAGGTTCCGCCGGGCACGACCCGCGTGCTCATTCCCGGCGCCTGCCGTGGCCCGCTCGAGGCCTTCGCCGAGACGAGCCCCGTGCCCGTGGAGCGGGGCCCCGACGACCTGCGGTGCCTCGACGATTTCTTCGGCCAGCAGGCCCGCGACCGGGCCGACTACGGGCGGTTCGACATCGAGATCATCGCTGAGATCAATCATGCACCACAGCTCGCGCCGGCCGCGCTGCTCGCCGAGGCCCGGCGGCTCGCGGCGGCGGGGGCCGACCGGATCGACGTGGGCTGCGATCCGGGCGACGTGTGGGCCGGCGTGGGGGACGCGGTGCGGATGCTCGTGGACGAGGGCTTCCGCGTGTCGATCGACAGCTTCGAGCCGCGGGAGATCGCGGCGGCCACGCGGGCGGGGGCGACGCTCGTGCTCTCGGTCAACTCCACGAACGTCGCTGCCGCAGCCGACTGGGGCTGTGAGGTGGTCGTCGTGCCCGACGTGCCGGCCACGATGGCGGGCTTCGACGAGACGGTGGAGCGGCTCGCGCGAGAAGGCGTGCCGTTTCGGCTCGACCCCGTGCTCGAGCCGATCGGCTTCGGGTTCGCCGCGAGCCTCGGACGCTACCTCGACGTCCGCCGCCGGTATCCCGCCGCCGAGATGATGATGGGGATCGGCAACCTCACGGAGCTCACCGACGTCGATTCGGCCGGCATCAACACGATCCTGATGGGGTTCTGCCAGGAGGCGGGCATCCGCTCCGTGCTCACGACGGAGGTGATCCACTGGGCGCAGAGCAGCGTGAGGGAATGCGCCCTGGCCCGGGCGCTGGCCTACCACGCCGTGACCAACCGCACGCTCCCCAAGCATGTCGAGCCGCAGCTCGTCACACTGCGGGCGGGAAAGCCGCAGGAACACGGCCCCGAGGTGCTCGACCGGCTCGCCACCGCGATCCGCGATCCGAACTTCCGAATCTTCGCCGAAAGGGGCGAGCTGCACCTCGTTGGTGCGAACCTGCACCTGCACGCCCGCGACCCGTTCCAGCTCTTCAAGGACCTGGAGTCCGCGGGCCGCACCGACGTCGATCCGGGGCACGCCTTCTATCTCGGCTATGAGATGGCGAAGGCCGTCACGGCGTTGACGCTCGGCAAGGATTACCGGCAGGATCAGGCCCTCGACTGGGGCCACCTCACGCAGCCGGAGATCGGCCATGGACCGTCGCGGGCGGCGGCCGAGGCGGCGGAGAAAGCCAACGCGCCGGCGACATGACGAGCGACACCCCGACCCCTTCATCCATGACTGTTCTCCGGATCGCACGGCAGTGGTTCACGGCCTCGGGCGGGCTCGTCGCCGAGGCGGCGGCCGACGTCGATCCGGCCGCCGTGTTTCGGCACGTGGCCGGCCTGCCGCATCCGCTCTTCCTCGACAGCGCCCTCGTCGATGCGGCCGACGGCCGGCAGCCGGCCGATGCGTCGATCGCGGCCCCCCGCCTGGGCCGCTACTCGTTCGTGGCCGCCGACCCGATCCACTCGGTGCATGTGCCGGCCGGCGCGGGGCCCGCTGCGGCCCACGGTCTGACAGCGGCGCTGGCCCGGGTGCGGCAGCTGCTCGCCGAGCTCCCCTGCCCCACGATCCCCGGTCTGCCGCCGTTTCAGGGGGGCGTCGCGGGCCTGCTCTCCTATGAGTGCGGCCTCACGCGACTCGGCCTCGAGCCGCCGGCAGTGGCCAGCGCTGCCGTGCCGCTGATCTCGCTGCATGTCTACGACGTGGTCTTCGCCTACGACCACGATCTCCGCCGCGGCTGGTTCATTTCGCAGGGCGTGCCCGCGCGGGGGCCCGTGGAGCGGCGGCGCCGCGCCGCCGACCGGCTCGCCTCCTTCGTGACCGGATGCCCGCGGGCCACGACGGATGCCGCGGGCGCCACGCCGCCGTCAGGCCCGGTCATGCCCGGCTGGGCCGGGCATCCGCTCGCCGGACACGCGGGCGTGTTCGCCAGCCAGTCGCCCGAGAGCTATCGCGAGATGGTGGGCCGCGGCGTCGAATACGTCAGGGCCGGCGACGTCTTCCAGGTGAATCTCGCGCAGCAGTTCGCGGTGGCCGGGGCGGTCGATCCGGTCGATCTCTACCTGAAGGCGCGGGCGATCAACGCGGCTCCCTTCGCAGGGTTCTTCGACGCGGGCGACGTGCAGATCGCGAGCATGTCGCCCGAGCGGTTCCTCCAGGTGGCCCGCGGCGGCGTGCGGATGCATCCGATCAAGGGCACGCGGCGCATGATCGCCAGCCCGGAGGCCGATCTCTTCGCCGGCGACGACCTCGAGGCGAGCCCAAAGGATCGGGCCGAAAACGTGATGATCGTGGACCTCGTGCGGAACGACCTGGCCCGCGTCTGTCGGCCCGAGAGCGTGCGGGTGGAGGCACTCTGCCGACTGGAGCGGTATCGCTACGTGCAGCACCTCGTCTCGATCGTCGCGGGCCGCCTGCGGCCCGGGCTTTCGGCCATCGATGCCTTGGAGGCGGCGATGCCCGGCGGTAGCGTGACCGGGGCCCCGAAGCACCGCGCCTGCGAAATCATCTCGGAATTGGAGGGCGTGGCCCGCGGGGCCTACTGCGGCTCGATCGGCTACATCGGCCTCGATGGCACGGCCGACTTCAACCTTCTCATTCGCACGATCGTCGCCTCACCCTCCGGGCTGACGTTCGCCGCGGGGGGCGGCATCACCGCGGCCAGCGACCCCACGGCGGAGCATGCCGAATCGCTGCACAAGGCGGAGGGCATGCTCCGCGTGCTGGCGGCCATGCCGGCGCGGCTTCCCGTCACGGAGCGGACGGCATGATCGTCGTGCTCGACAATCGCGACAGCTTCGTCTTCAACCTCGCTCGCCATATCCAGCTTTTGGGCGTCGAGGTGACGGTGGTTCCGAGCCATGCGACGACGGCCGCGGACCTGCGGCGTTTCGCCCCCGCAGCCGTCGTGATCTCGCCGGGGCCCTGCACGCCCGCCGAGGCAGGCTGCTCGGTCGAGGCCGTGCGGTCGCTCCGGGGCAGCGTGCCAATCCTCGGGGTCTGTCTCGGGCACCAGGCGATCGCCGCCGCGCTCGGCGGGCGGATCGTGCGGGCCCGCGAACCGGTGCATGGCCGCGTGAGCGAGATTCACCACGACGGCATCAATCTGTTCGCGGGCATTCCGAGCCCGATGACGGCCTGCCGCTACCACTCGCTCGTCATCGACTCGGCCGCGCTGCCGCCCCCGCTTGCGACCATCGCCCGCGACGCCGAGGGCACGATCATGGCAGTAGCCGACGAGGCAGCCCGCGTGTATGGCGTGCAGTTCCATCCGGAATCGATTCTGACGCGGCATGGGTTCCGCCTGCTATCCAACTTCCTGGCGCTCGCCGGCGTGCCCCATCACGCCCGCCTGGCAGCCGCGCTCGACGACGATCTCGCCCACCAGGCCGCCGCCCCGGCGGCCGAGGCGCCCCCCGCCGACCGCGTCGTCACGTTCTGACGCCGGCTGCCTGCTCACGCATCACGCAATGCTCACGATCCGGGCGGCGGCCCTGTCTCACCCGCGTGACACAGCCGACTCGCTTGGCCCGGCCACATTCCGGCGAAACCTGCAATTCGCCGCAGTCTCATGGTTTTGCCGCCCCCTCCCCAGCCCCCCAGCCGCCGGCGCCACGCCCTTGTGAATCGTCTTTCGGCACGGCCTTTGCTTCCACGACGGGGGTCGGAAACCTGGCGTGGCAAAAGGCCTCGTCTTCGGATTTCGGCACGGCGGAGGTGCACGATTCCTTCTCTCACACACGAGGCGTGAAATGACTCTGGCTCGCATGACGCGATGGCTCTGTTTGCTGGCGGTGGCGACCGCCGTGGTGGTGGGTGGATCCTTTCCGGGCGGTGGTTTGGCGTTCGCCCAAGACGCGGCGGCTGCGACCGAGGCGGCAGCCCCCGCGGCTCCGGCGGCCCCCGAGCCCCCGACGATGGAGGCCACCTACAAGAATCTCTGGGTCGCCGCCGACACCGTCTGGGTGCTCGTCTGTGCGATGCTCGTGTTCTTCATGAATCTCGGCTTCGGCTGCGTCGAGTCGGGCTTCGCCCGGTCGAAGAACTGCGTGAACATCCTCTCGAAGAACTTCATTGTCTTCGCGGCGACGTGCATCGCTTATTACCTCTTCGGCTGGGACCTGATGTTCGGCGCCGGTGACGGCGCCCTCGTCGGTAACTCCGGCTCGTGGATGGTGGGTGCGGCCGACAACAGCCCGGCCGTGGGCAACAACTACCAGGGCCAGTATGGCTCGATCAGCTGGGCGAGCGTGCCGCTCTGGACGAAGTTCTTCTTCCAACTCGTGTTCGCCGGAACGGCCGCGACGATCGTGTCGGGGGCGGTTGCTGAGCGGATCAAGTATCACTCGTTCATCATCTTCAGCTTCCTCATGGCCCTCGTGATCTATCCGATCACCGGCCACTGGATCTGGGGCTTCGGCTACCTGGCCAAGGAATGGAACTTCTGGGACTTCGCCGGCTGCACCGCGGTGCACTCCGTGGGCGGCTGGGCGGCTCTCACCGGCGCGATCATCCTCGGCCCCCGCATCGGCAAGTATGCGGCTGACGGCCGCGTGCAGGCGATCCCGGGCCACAACATGATGGCCGCCTTCATCGGCTGCCTCGTGCTCTGGTTCGGCTGGTTCGGCTTCAACCCCGGCAGCACGTTCGGCGTGGCTGCCGACGGCGGGGCCCTCGCCTCCCAGGTGGCGGTGAACACCAACTCGGCCGCGGCCGCGGCGACGCTCACGGCGACGCTCACGGCCTGGCTGCTGCTCGGCAAGCCCGACATCGGCATGACGCTCAACGGCTGCCTCGCCGGCCTCGTGGGCATCACCGCCAGTGCCGCGTTCACCAACGTCCACTGCGCCCTGCTGATCGGTGCAATCGCCGGCGTGCTGGTGGTCTTCTCCGTGCTGTTCTTCGACCGGATCAAGGTTGACGATCCGGTCGGTGCGACGAGCGTGCACCTCGTCTGCGGCATCTTCGGCACGCTCTGCGTGGGCCTGTTCACGACGAGCGACCTGACGGGCACTGTGGCCAACACCCCGCTCGGCTGGTCGGCCGTGGGTGGCCCCTCGGCCGGCCTGTTCTTCGGTGGCGGCACGAAGCAGCTCATCGCCCAGCTCGTGGGCGTGCTGATGGTGGGTGCCTACGTCGTGCCCGTGTCCGCAATCTGCTGGCTCCTGATCAAGGCGGTCGTCGGCCTCCGGGTCGGTGCCCACGAGGAAGTCGGCGGCCTCGACATTGGCGAGCACGGCAACGAGGCCTACCACGGCTTCGTGATGGTGCGGTCCGAGTAACCCGTCCAGAAGGATGCCCCAACGGTGTGGGCGGGCACTCCGCCTCGCCCGCCCACACCGGGGCATTTTCTAAAGCTCGAGTCTCCAGTAAAAGTTTTTGGTAGGCCCGTCGGTCCGCGACGGGCTTTTGCTTTCCGGTCACGGCGTGACCGGGCTACGTCTTTCCGGTCACGGCGTGACCGGCAGCCCGTTGCGGAGCAACGGGCCTACGGCTCCTCCATACGCCCGTGAGGGGTTGCCCATGCTCCGTCGCCGGCGTTTGGCGGCAAGCGAAGGCAGGATGCCGAGAGCGCAGCCGCCATCGAGCGAGCGAAGGACAGGATGTCCTGAGCGAGCGTCCGGCGACGGGGCATGGGCAACCCCGAACTTTCACCACAGGAGGTCGCCCCTCTGCGGAACAGCTCAAGCCCGCATTACGCCGAACGGAAGCCGCCGTTGACGGCGATGATCTGGCCCGTCACGAAGGCGGCCCGCGGTGAGACGAGCCAGTGCACGGCGCCGGCGATATCTTCGGGCGTGCCCCAGCGGCCGAGCATGCTCTCGCGAACGGCCCGCCGCTGCCAGGCGTCGCTCGCCCCCTCGCCCCAGGCCGTGCGAATCCAGCCGGGGGCCACGCAGTTGACCCGCACCTGCGGTGCGAGCGACTTGGCGAGGCTCTTCGTGAACGCCATCACGGCCCCCTTCGTGGCGGCGAACAGCTCGCCGCTGTCCCCCTCCATGCCGGTGTGGGCCTGATCCCAGCCAATCGTGACGATCGAGCCGCCCGCGTGCTCCCGCATCCAGCGGCCGAACGCCCGGGCGAGGAGCAGCGTGGACATCACGTCCACCCGCAGAAGCTCGTCGAGCTTCTGCTCGAAGCCCCACTTTGCCGGATCGCCGGTGAGCACGTCGGCGCCGGCGATGAGCACGAGGGCATCGATGGCCGGCAGGGCGGATGTCGCCGCGGTCACGAGCGACTCGCAGCCGGCGGGCGTGCCGAGATCCGCGAGAAACGTGCCGGCATGGCCCCCCCCGAGGGCCGCCGCCACCTCGGCGGCTCCGGCGGCGCTCCGGCCGTGGATCGCCACGCGAGCCCCTGCGCCGGCGAGTTCCAACGCCACGGCCCGACCGATGCCCCGCGTCGCGCCCGTGACGAGCACGGTCTGGCCGGCGAGATCGTTCATGGCGCGGCCTCTGCCGTGAACCGATAGCAGGCCGCCTCTTCCGCGTTACGGACGAGCAGCCGATCGGGCGTCACACAGGGATTGTTCCAGGTCTGGCCGTCGAGGGCCGCGAGCCGCCCGCGAACACGATGCTTCTCCGGCGAGCAGTCCACGAACACGACCTCGCCCGACTCCGCCTGCACGACGAGCAGGTCGCGGACCCGCAGCACCTGCCCCTGACCGTAGCGGCCCCCCTTCCACATTCGTTTGCCGTCGGCCAGTCGCACGCATTCGAGGATGCCGTCGGAGAGGCCGTAGGCATGGCCGTCGTAGATCGCCACGTTGGTGAACTTCGTCTTGAGCATGCCGGGCTGGGCCCAGACCTGCCGAAACCCGAGGGGCTCGCCGCCGGACACGGGCTCGAACACGGCCGCGCCGATGCCGTAGCCCTTCGAGATAAAGATGCAGCCGTCGGCGAGCAGGTGGGCCTGCGAGCAGGAGGCGTCGGAGTTGGAGTGGCCGGGCCAGGGAAACGACCACAGGCCGCGGCCGTCGGCAGGATCGTGGGCCGCCACGCTCGCCTCGTTGACGGTGAGCACCACCTCGCGGCCCGCGTGCGTCGCGAGGATCGGGGTGGCGTAGCTGATCTGCTCGTCGCCTCCGGTCCACGCGCAGCTGCCGTTCGCCCGGTCGTAGGCCACCAGCGATACGGCACCGCCCCCCTCCTCCCGCGGCCCGCCTGCCGGCACGATCACGAGCGACTCCGTCACCAGCGGCGAGCCGGCCCGTCCCCAGGCTACTGCCGCGGCATGGGCGGCCGGATCGAGGCCGAGGTCGTCCACCACGTTCTTCCGCCAGAGAACCTTGCCCGTCGGGCCGTCGATCGCGTGCAGCCAGCCGGTGGCGCCCGTCGCGTAGACCACGCCGTCGCGGATCGTGGGGGTCGATCGCGGTCCCACGCCTCCGAGCACGGTCTCATGCCGCGCCGGCACGGCGATGCTCCACTCCGGCTCGCCGGTCTCGACCGCGTAACAGGCGATCACCTCCTCTTCGCCCCGCTGCTCGAGCGTGACCGCATGGCCGTCGCAGACGGCGAAGCCACTCCAGCCGGCCCCGATCGGCCGCCGCCAGATCTCGGTGAAGTCGTCGCCCGACGCGGGAATCGCGTAGGCATCGACGGCGGCGTTCCCCGCTGGCCCGAGGAACCGCGGAAAGTCGCCGGGTTCGCTCGCCTGCCACGGCCGGGCCGTGACGTCGGCCCGCGGCTCGTTCCCGGCCCGCGATCCGGCCGCGGCCTGCGGCAAGAGCCGGTCACGGGACGGCGTCCACCGCCACACAAACTCCGGCACGAGGTCGCCCGACACCCGCTCGATCCGCAAGGCGGCGCAGCCGAGGGCCACGGCGCCGAGCAGCCCCCAGGCCACGGCATTCTTGAGCCGCGGCGAATGGCCGCTCTCCCGCAGGAACCAGACGAGAACCGACATCAGCCCCGCGAAGGCGAGGATCAGCGTGATGATGTTGCGGACGGCCTGATCGACGATGCTGCCCACGACGCTCTCGAGCAACCCGGCTCGCACGAGCACGATGGCCGTCGCCAGTGAAGCGAGCGTGATACAGACGCGGCGAGGCGGCCGGAGGCTGCGGGCAGCGGTGGACGCAGCGTGGATTCGGTGCATGCCCGACGTTGTACCCAATCCCCTGACCGGCGGAACAGCCGCATTCCTTGTCGCTCCGTCGGAGCCGGACTAGACTCGACTCATCGAATTTTTCGCGGAAAAACGCATGCTGCACACAGACACGTCCGACTCGGCCGGCCCTTCCACCACCGCGGTGCACGCCGGCGAGGCACGGCAGAAGCCCGGATTCTCGATCACCGACCCGATCTTCGCGGCCTCGACCTATACCTTCGCGAACACGCAGTCGATCATCGACTTCATCGAGCAGGATCAGCCTCGCGAGGAATACGGCCGCTACGGCAATCCCGGCGAGCGGGTGGTCGAGCGGAAGCTCGCCGCCCTCGAAGGGGGCGAGGAGGCGGTGCTCTTCGCCAGCGGCATGGGGGCCTTGGTCGGCCTGCTCATGGCCCACCTCAATGCGGGTGACGAGATCGTCTTCTTCGACGAGTGCTACCACCGCAGCCGCGAGTTCTGCCGAAAGCACCTCACGCGGTTCGGCGTGGGCTTCCGCGAGGTGCCCACCTGCGACTATACGGCCATGGAGGCGGCGATCACGCCGCGGACGAGGTTCATCGTCAGCGAGTCGCCGACGAATCCTCACTTGAGCGTCGTGGACATCGAGCGGTTCGCCGAGATCGGCCGGCGGCGGGGCGTGTTCTCGCTGATCGATGCCACGCTCTGCACGCCGTTCAATCTGCGGCCGCTGGAGGCGGGTGTGGATTTCGTGCTGCACTCGGCCACGAAGTATCTCGGCGGCCACAACGACCTGCTGGCCGGCGTCGTCGTGGGCTCGGCGGAGAAGCTCGCCCCGGTCCGTCAGCTCCGCGGGATCATGGGGGGCGTCAACTCGCCCCACAACGCCTATCTGCTGGAGCGGGGCCTCAAGACGCTCGCCCTGCGGATGGAGCGACACAATGCCAACGGCCTGGCCGTGGCCCAGTTCCTCGAGTCGCACCCGCGAGTGGAACGGGTGCTCTACCCCGGACTCGAGAGCCATCCGTTTCACTCGGTCGCCGCCCGCACGATGCGGGGCTGCGGCGGCCTGGTCACGTTCTTCATCAAGGACGCCGATTGGCGGCAGACCGCCGCCGTGATCGACGCCGTGCGGATCCCGCGAATCGGACCGAGTCTCGGCGGCGTGGAGTCGCTGATCGAGCAGCCGCTCGTGATGAGCTACTGGAACTACACCCCGGCCGAGAGGGCCGCCTTCCGGATCCCGGACAACATGATCCGTCTGGCCTGCGGCATCGAAGACTCGTCCGACCTGATCGCCGACCTCGCCCAAGCTCTCGGGTAATCCCAGCTTGTCGGGGCGGCCCGTAGGCCCGTTGCTCCGCAACGGGCTGCCCGTCACGGAGCGACGGGCCTACGGCCGGCACTCTAGGGGGTCTACGCAAACCCACGGGGTCGCGGAGATTTTGGCGGAAGTTCCGGCTGTGCGGATGCCGATGACTCTTCCGATCGACCTATGGCGAGCGGCCTGGGTGGCCGGCGCGATTGGTCGCGGAGGATGATCATGAATGCGTTGATTGCTCGGAAGCATGTGACCACGGCAGCCTTGTTTGCCTGCACGCTCGCCCCGACGCTGGCCCACGGCCAGACCCCGGGCAGCCAGTCGGGCCAGCCGCAGCTCAAGTGGACGCCCCACCGCGCCGCGGCCGCGGCCGCGGCCGCGCCGATGGGGCCCGCCGCTCCGATCGCAACCGATCCCCAGCCTGCCGCCCCCGCTCCACTCGCCGTGGCCGCCGTGCCGCAGGCGGCGGACTCCGTACCGACCGGACCGGCATCCGTCTCACTGCCCCCCGACGTGCCCGCCATCAACCCGGGGCCGCGCCGGGTGCCGGGCGGCTACGCCCCCGCCCGCTCTCGGACGGTCCGGATGGCCGACGTGCCGAGCATGAACGGCATCCCCGCCGCCATCCAGAAGACGTTCGACCCCGCCAACCCGGAGGGCGTGTTCGGGATGTCCGCCCCGCGGTCGCCGCAGGGTGACGTCACCCGCCAGATCTTGGCCCCCGAGGGGCGGCAGGCGGTGGCGATGCAGCGCAACGCCACGCGGCTGGCCGGGTCGGAAGCCGAGCGGTTCGGCGGCGGACTCGCCCCGCGGTATCAGCCCACCGTCGGCTCGGCCTCGCGGCGACCCGAGCGGTTGGCGATGAACGTCGATGGCATCCCTTCGGTGATGACGCAGGCCCCGCAGGTCGGCGGGCTCGACGACACCGGCGTGCCGGGCCGCACGCCGCCGGGCTCCGGCGCCGCCGAACGGATCGCCACGCCCGAGCCGCGGTCCGCCGCGGAGGGCCTTGCGCTCCCCGACACCACGATCATCGAGGAAATGCCGGGCGATGCCGGCTACGGATATGGCTCCGGGAACCCCGAGGGTTTCGAGGAGGGCATGATCGGCGATGAGATGATGCTCGGCAGCGCCCCGCCCCAACTCCACGTCGAGTCGTTCTACGACGACCCGTACGAGTGCGAGGACGAGGAATACATGATGTGCCAGCACAGTGGCCGGATCTGCATGTGGCTGCGGCGGTTCGGCAAGCCCTACTACGGCTGGAGGTGGTATCGCGACTTCACCGCGAGCGCCGGCGTGACGGCCTTCGAGAACGAGACCGATCTCGGCATCAACGGCAACTTCGGCACGAACGAATATCTCAACTGGGCCATGCCGTTCTGGAACGCCTTTGGTGTCGGCTGGCAGGTCGGGGCCCGGGGCGTGCAGACCAACTTCCAGCCCAGCACGGTCACGACGGCCGACGGCGGCCGGCTGAACAACAACGCCCGCAATCAGACGTTCGTCACCAGCGGGTTCTTCACCCGCGCCTTCGAAGGCCGGGGCCTGCAGGGCGGAGCGGTGTACGACTACTTGAGCGACAACTGGTACGACACCTCCGACGTGGCCCAGATTCGTTCCGAGATCAGCTACGTGTGGGGCTATCACGAGTTCGGCTACTGGGGCGCCCACAACATCGGCGACCAGTCCACGCTGTTCGGTCCCATCCGCAAGAATGAGGGGGTCGCCGGCACGCTCGACATGTACTGCGGCTTCTATCGGCTGCAGTTCGGCGACGCCAACGAGTGGAAGGTGTGGGGCGGTGCCGTGGACGGCGGTGGCGGCATCGTCGGCTCGATGCTGCGGGCCCCGATCGCACGGTCGCTGGCCCTCGAGAGCACGTTCACCTACGTGATCCCCGACAAGAGCAAGACGGTGACCATCGACGAGGACGGCGACAGCATCACGTACGCCCCCTCGGCTTGGAACCTCGGCATCAACATCGTCTACTACCCGGCAGGGCGGTCGCGGCGGAGCCTGGCGAGCCCCTATCGGCCGCTGTTCGACGTGGCCGACAACGGCAGCATGATCCGGTCACTCGCCCCCGTCCTGCCGTCGCCGTGACGAGGCCGCGGGACGGCGGGCAAACCGACGCCGGGCCGCGACGGGCCGCCGCGGCCTGACAGATCGGACCCGTTTGGAGTATTCTGAAAGGCTACCCGGGGCCCTTCGCCCCGCCGTCAGGCTCACGGAATCTCCCATGCAGGATCAGAACCACCAGGATCGCGGCTCCCATGACCCTTGGGCGTCGCTTGCGGATTCGCTCGGAGTCGGCCCCTCGGGCGAATCAGCCCCCAAGCCTCCGGCAACTCCTCGGCCGGCAAGCCCGCCGCGGTCGGAGCAGCGGCCCGCTCGCCCCACCGCCCCGCCACCGCGCACGGCCGACTGGGACTCGCTGGCCTCCGATCTCGGACTGGGATCCAATGCGTCGGCCGCCTCCGTTCCGTCGCGGCCCCGGCCGGCGGAATCGCGGCCCGAGCGAATCACCGAGCGATCTGAGTCCGGCGACCGCGGCGACGAGCGAGATCTGCCGCGCGACGGCGACGCTGCCAGCGGCGAAGATGGAGGCCGGACTCGAGGCCGGCGGCGGCGCGGCCGCCGCGGTGGCCGCGGGCGACGCGACCGCGAGACGTCCGGTGACGCACGCCCGGAGGGCGGCCTGCGGTCTGACGACGGCGATCACCGCGACCGTGACGACCATGATCGTGACGTCGCTTCGGCTGATGCGTTCGATGCCGTCGCCCGTGATCGTGACACAAGGCCGGCGGCCGATCGCGACGAGGCCTGGGCTGCCGCAGGGAGCGACCGTCCTGCTGCCTCGACGGAGTCGGTGGAGGACGGCGACCGGCCGCGCCGCCGTCGCCGTGGCCGCCGGGGCGGACGGGGCCGGGGCCGCGGTGAACGCGACCGCGTCGAGTCCACGGGTGATCGTGGTTCCGATCGCGACACGGATCGGGTTCGCATGGAGCGGGACCGCCCGAGCGAAGCGGGCGCCGACGACGAGCCGCTTCCCACCAGCTACGGGATGCGACCGGCCGGCCGCAGCGACGAACCAGCCGGCGACCGCGATCGGCAGCCGGCAGCTCGGAGCGACGACGAAGGGGGCTCCAGCACCCGGGGTCGGCGCCGGCGCCGGCGACGTGGATCCGAGACTCGTGGCTCGGAGGGCCGGGTATCGGAGGGCCGGACTGGCGAAGGCCGCACGGCAGCCCCGGCATCCCGCGAGCGAAGCTCGACCTCTCGTGAAGGCCGCCGCGACCGGCGGAGCCGTGGCCGGGGTGAATCCGAGTCGCGGTCATCGGGCTACTCTCGAGGCCGTCGGAGCGATTTTGCCCCGGTGGCCGGGGGATATGACGAGGACGACGAGGGCCTCGAGTTTCTCGGCATCGAGGAGGCGGGCCGCGAGGGTGGCCGGCGCGAGTTGCGGCCGGAGGATGACGACGTGCTCGCCGAGAGCGGCCTCAACACCGTTCGCGACGTGCCGAGCTGGGTCGAGGCCATCGGGATCGTGATCGCCGGCAACCTCGACGCCCGCAACCGCTCGGGCCGCCAAGACGGCGGACGCGGCCGGTAAACGCCACGCCACCGCAGGCCCGTTGCTCCGCAACGGGCCTGCCCGTCACGGAGTGACGGGCCTACGTGATCACTTGAGCGAGATCGTGCGGGCGAGCGGCCGCAGGATCTGCTCGATGACGCAAGTCTCGACCACGTCGCGGGCCAGCACGGCCAGGCGATCGAGGGCATCGACGTACGTGGTCTGCGGATCGAGGCTGCCGTACTGCCGCGCCGTGACGTAGACGCTCAACTGCTCCTCGTTGAACTCGCCCGTGCGCACCTGAAAGGCGTTCGTCCGCGATTCGGTGCTGACCCGCACCTGCACCCGGCAGTCCTCGTCGAGGCAGATCGTGAGTGACGGCTCGTAATTGATCACCCGGCCGCCGGGCAGGTCGCCCACTTTCTCGAAGGCCTGGCCGACGCCGAGGGCCTCTGCAAGCAGGGCGTTGTGGTTGCCTCGATAGGCGAAGTCGAATCCAAAGAGCACATCAAGGGCCTCACAGTCGAGCGGGCTTACCGACAGGTAGGCCGGGGCCAGATCGAGCACGAGCCGGTGCTGGTCGAGGGCGGCTTCCAGCGAGGCCGGATTCACCTGCCCCGAGCAGAGCCGCTTGGTCTCCACCGCGGCCCAGCGATAGCGGCCCTGGTCCTTGTCCTCCTCCAGCACGTAATCCCGCTTGTCACGGCAATAGAACTTCCGCATCGACGGGTAATGCTTCTGCACCCGCTCGAAGTATTGGAGGATCGTCTCCCGATGGGACGGCAGTTCCATCTCGGTCGCCAGGTTGACGTTGACGTAGAAATCGTCGGCCAGCGACGCATAGGGCGACATGCAGGAAACCCCCCGCGGAACGTGGAAAAAACCGAGTATAGGCCTGGATTTTACGGGCTGTCAAAACGCCTGCGGCAATTCCGCCGCTGGCATTCGCTGGCCGACGGGAGCATACTGACTGAGTCGATCACAAGGTTCATGATGCCTCCCGACACGCCGTCCAACGCGATCCCTGCCGACCGGCTCTCGATCGAGAAACGGAAGGACGGCACCCTCGTCGTGCGGGTCCGATCGGAGCACGACGATCTGCCCGACGCCGTCTTCTCCTTCCGCTGCGGCGATCCGCAATACGCCTACTGGCTCGCTCGCCACGACCAGCTCACCGCCGGCTGACGCTCATGCGTCGTCCCGTGAGCTGGCGATCAGCGAGATGAACTCGCGGTTGCTCTTGAACTTGGAGAGCTGCTTCGTGAGCTGCTCCATGGCATCGACGTGATGCATGCTCGAGAGCGTCCGCCGCAGCATGTTGACGGCATGGAGCGTGTTGGGATCGAGGAGCTTCTCCTCGCGCCGCGTGCCCGACTGCGAGATGTCGATCGCCGGCCACACCCGCCGATCGGCGAGCTTCCGGTCGAGTACGAGCTCCATGTTGCCGGTGCCCTTGAACTCCTGGAAGATCAGTTCGTCCATGCGGCTGCCCGTGTCGATGAGGGCCGTTGCCACGATCGTGAGCGAGCCCCCTTCCTCGAACACGCGGGCCGTGGCGAAGAGCTTTTTCGGGATGTCGAGCGCCTTGATGTCGACGCCGCCGCTCATCGTGCGGCCCGTATTACCCACCCACTTGTTGAAGGCGCGGGCCATGCGGGTGATCGAGTCCATCAGCAGGAAGACGTCCTTGCCCGTCTCGGCCATCCGCTTGCACCGCTCCACCACGAGTTGCGAGAGCCGCACGTGGCTCTCCACGTCGCAGTCGAGGCTGCTGGCGAGCACGTCGCCCTTCACCGAGCGCCGCATGTCGGTGACCTCCTCGGGCCGCTCGTCGATGAGCAGCATCACGAGGTTGAGCTCGGGATGATTGGTCGAGACGGCCTGCGAGACCTGCTGCAGGAGCACCGTCTTCCCCGTTCGCGGCGGCGCCACGATGAGGGCCCGCTGCCCCTTGCCGAGCGGCGTGAGCAGGTCCATGACGCGGGTCGTGATCGGCTGTTGGCCCGTCTCGAGCCGCAGCCACGTCTCGGGATTGATGGGGGTGAGCTGATCGAACGTCTTCACGTTCACGTAGTCGTCGGGGGGCATGCCCTCCACCGATTCGATCTCGCGGACCCGTGGCCCCTGCTGACGACGACCGGGCTGCACGAGCCCCTTGATCAGCACGCCCTCCCGCAGCCGGTAGCGATCGATCATCGTCGCCGGCACGAAGGCGTCGGTCCGCTCGCGGGTGTAGTTGGTTTCGGGGCTGCGGAGAAAGCCATAGCCGTTGGGGTGCATTTCCAGCACGCCACTGCACGGTTCCAGCGGAATCGGCTCCCCGTTCTCGGTCACCTCGGGCTCGATTTCAGGGGGACGCATGCCCTCGCTGTCCATGCCCACAGCCCCGGCCCCGGCCTGCGGCGGACCACCGCCGCCACCACGACGAAATCGCCCCCGCCGCCGACCGCCGTATCCGCCGCCTCCTTGGTAGCCCTGGCCCTGCCCCTGGCCTCCTCCGGGCGGAAAACCGCCCTGGCCACCCTGACCGCCAAAACCACCCTGACGGCCCCTCGATCGCCTCCGCTTCGACATGGATACAGCACAACCTTGGAGAGAGAACCTGGACACGTGCCCACACGGTGCGGGCAAAGAACGCACATTTGCCGCCGGAGCGGAGGCCGGAACACCGTGATCCGTGGTGCGATGCCGCCGGAGGGCAGCCCGCCAATCGGGACCAAGAGAATCCGGACGCCGTTTGACGGACGGCATCACATGGGCAGCATCACGCGGACGAATCATGGCGATGCAGCCTTGACTGGCCGCTTTCCGGTGGCTCCTAGCCACCAGCCCCACAATCCTGTTCTTCCAGCCGCGACCCGCCTCAAAATCGACTGAGACGAAAACCTGCGACGAAGCCATCCGCGAATCAGGACATGCTCGCGGAGCCGTCTTCCTGACGACTCGAGCAGTATCGTGCCCGGCGGCCGGGATGTCAAGCCTCGGGGACCAGGCGGGGTGCGAGCCAGCCGCCACCCCGGCAAACAGGGCCGGATGGGCATCCCGGAAGCCGGCACGGCGGTCCAGGCCATATTTTCGACGATATTCCTGCGACCCCTTCGACCGATACAGATCGACGGAAGGGTCCGCACCGACGCGCGTTCGGGGGCCATTCCTTCGCTTCGAGGCCTTGCGATGCTCCGCTTCCACCAGGTTTCGCACGTGTGTCGGCCGCCCCGTTCAATCAGCGGTCTGGCTGCCATCGCCCTCGCACTCCTGCCTACGGCAGCCCAGGCTGCCGTCGCCTGGCACACGGATCTGGCCACCGCCAAGGCGGCCGCAGCCGCCAACGCTCGTCCCGTGCTCGCCGTCTTCACCGCCGGCTGGACGGGGGGGGGCGACCCCGCCGGGCCGAGCGTGCTGGTGAGCCCGGAATCGGAAGCCCTGATTTCGGCCTGCTTCGAGCCGGTGCGGATCGACGTCGATGCCCAGCCCGCACTGACGAAGGATCTCGGTATCTCCCACGTGCCGAGCGTCTGCATCATGGCGCCGGACGACACCGTGCTCTCGAAATTCGAACTGCCCGGCACCACGCCCGAATTCGTGGCGGCTGCCGCCAAGGCGGCCCAGGCCGCCGCCTCCCACCGCACGGCGGTGGCCGAGCAGACCGACCTGCGAATTCGCGTCAGCCCCGCGACCGAGCCGACGAGCGGGAGCGCCTTCGCAACCAGAGGTCCGGTGTCGCCATCCGTTGCAGCCCAGTCCGCCCCCGGATCGATTTCACTCGTGACGGCCAAGGTGCGCGAACTCTCTGACTTTGCGAACGATGCGCCGCCGGCCGCCGGCAGCGGCTTCCAGCCCGTGTCGCCCTCGGCCGTCGCCGCAGCCCAGCCGCAGCCGCCCGCACCGGCCGTCGGCAATCCCGCAGTGCTGCCCCAGCCTGCCCCCACGCTCGCACGGGCCCCGGCTGGCTGGCCGACCGAGACGCCTGCTTCGTCGCTCGCGCAGCCACCTGCCTTCGCGGCCACGCCTCCGGCGCAGGCCGGCCGGCCCGCCGTCGAACCAGCCGCCTCGACACTGGCCCAGGCGGCCCCCACCGCACCCGCATCACCGTGGCTCGGCGCCGCGCCGCCGGCGGCCGCGGCCACCGTGCCCACTCCGGCCGCGCCGCTCGCGCCTGAAGCCGCGTCGCCGTCCGAGCCGCCGAAGAGCCTGTCGGCGCAGTTCCTCGCCGCGATGCAGAAGCCCTTCACGTTCTGGCAGAAGTCGTCTGAGATTCCGAAGCCGTCGGCGGAGGCGCTCGCCATCCCGCCCACACTGCCCCCGGCCCGGCCGCTCCCGCCGGGCGCGACGCCGGCCACGGTCGCCGCCGCGTCGACTCCCGCAGCCGAAACGCCCGACACCCATGGCTCGATGCCGCTGGGCCTCGAGGGCTATTGCCCCGTGACGCTCGCGGAGAAGGGCCAATGGACCGAAGGCCGCGCCCAGTGGGGCGCCCGGCACCGGGGCCGCACGTATCTCTTCGCCAGCGAAGAACAGCAGCGTGCGTTTCTGGCCGACCCCGACCGCTACGCCCCGGCCCTGTCAGGCGATGACCCGGTGCTGGCCTGCGACAAGCGCACGAGCGCGCCTGGGCAGCGGCGGTACGGCGTGACCTATCAATCCCGGATGTATCTCTTCTCGTCGCCCGAAACCCGCAGCCAGTTCGCCGCCAACCCCAACCGCTACGTCGGCCGCGTCGCACTCGCCGAAACGCCCACGCGGTCCGGCGGCACGATCCTGCGATAGCGGGATCCGCTCGACCGGCGTTCGCACGACCTCACTCCCACGACACCTCACGCAAAAGCCCGGGCCAACCTCACGGCGCGGATCGGGGTGGCCAAACATGGAGCCCGTCGCTCTTTTCCACAAACAGGTGGAAGTTCTTGGCGACTCCAACTAGCCTCAGAGGCTATGCGATCAAACATTCTCAGTTGGATCGTCTGCCTCCTGATGGTCGTCGCCATGCCGCTCGCCGCGGCCCGGGCCGAGACGATCTACGCCACGCTCGCCGGGAATCTCGACGCGAGCAGCCAGACGTCGGGCTCGGTCGTCTTTCAGCCCCTCGCCGGCACCACGTTCGCCCAACGCTTCATTACGGGCACGCTCCCGGCGATCGGCGATGGCGACTCGAGCGGGCAGATTCTGTATCGCTTCAGCTGGAACCTGCTGCCGGCACAGGTTTTTGATCCAATTGAAGAAGTGTTCTCCGACTTGAACACGACCTATGCGGTGAATCTCCGCACCGATGCTGCCGGCACGCCAGGCACGAGCCTCCTCCTCCTCATGCCTGCCACGGCCAGCCTCTCGGCGCCGGGTGTGGTTGCATTTTCCTACGCCGACCTCGTGGCCGATCCGCGCATCGCACTGCAGTCAAATACGTCGTACTGGCTGACCGTGGCCTACCAATCCGCGAGCGAAACTCCAGGGGTGCAACTCCGCCTTCCCTTTACGACCGGCTCCAATCAAACCGGCCCCGGCACCGTCGATAATCTGATGGTAAACACCGGCAACGGCTGGGGCGGCATCTCCGAGCGGGCGATCGTGCAGGTGCAGGTGGAAGTCGTCCCGGAGCCCTCGGCCATCGCTCTCGCGGCAGCCGGCATCGCGATCCTCGCCTGGCGCGGGATGCGGGGAGTTGGCCGCCAGCGGGGCCTGCTGGCTGGCGGAGCGTCATTTCACCAGTGAATCCGGCTCCGGCGTCAGGCCGGCTGGCGTGCACACGATCACCTCGATGTCGTCAAAGCGGCGTCGCTTGGCCGGGTTCGCACCCGGTGCGACGAAAAACCGTGAGCGACCGGGCTACCCCGCCCAGTGCAGGCTGCGGCGGACGGCCTCGTTCCAGGCTGAACGCAGTCGCTCCCGCGCTGCCGCCGCCATACGCGGCTCGAACGTCCGCTCGACTCGCCGCGCCGCGGCCACGTCGTCGGCCGAGGTGTAGAAGCCGACCGCGAGCCCGGCAAGGAGCGCCGCACCGAGCGCCGTCGTCTCGACGACCGCCGGCCGCTCGACCGGAATGCCGAGCACGTCGGCCTGGATCTGCATCAAAAGGTCGTTGCCGCTCGCCCCGCCATCGACGCGGAGCGATGCCAGCGTCAACCCGGCATCGCGTTGCATGCAGTCAACGACATCGGCCACCGAGAGGGCGATCGCCTCGAGCGCGGCCCGGGCGACATGCGCCCGCGTCGTCGCCCGCGAGAGCCCGATGATCAGGCCGCGGGCATGCGGATCCCAGTGGGGCGCGCCGAGTCCCGTGAGCGCGGGAACCACCACCACGCCGCCACTGTCGGCCGCGCTGGCCGCGAGCGGTTCGATGTCGCGGGCCTCTGCGATCAGGCCGAGGCCGTCCCGCATCCAGCCCACGAGCGAGCCGGCCACGAACACCGAGCCCTCGAGGCAGTAGTGCCGCTGCCCACCGAATCCGCAGGCCGGCGTCGTCAGCAGTCCATGCCGGCTGGTTACAGCCTGATCGCCGGTGGAGAACAGCAGGAAGGCGCCGGTGCCGTAGGTGTTCTTGGCCTGGCCCGCGGCGACGACGCCCTGACCGAAGGCCGCCGCCTGCTGATCCCCGGCGCAGCCGCCGATCGGAATCGCGGCCCCGAGCAGCCGCGGCTCGACCTTGCCGAACGCCCCGCTCGACGGCCGCACGTCGGGCAGCATGCACCGCGGCACGCCGAACAGACTGCAGAGTTCCTCGCTCCAGACCATCCGGTGGATGTCGAACAGCAGCGTGCGGCTGGCATTGGTGACGTCGGTGGCATGCACGCGGCCGCCGGTGAGCCGCCAGATCAGAAACGAGTCTACCGTGCCGAACAGGATCTCGCCGGCCGCGCACCGCTCCTGCAGGCCGGGCACCGTCTCCATGAGGTGCATGATCTTCGTGGCCGAGAAGTAGGGATCGAGCAGGAGCCCCGTCCGCTGTCGCACCTCGTCTTCATGACCGGCCGCCCGCAGCCGCTCGCAGACCGGCGCCGACACGCGGCTCTGCCAGACGATGGCCGGCGCGACCGGCCGGCCCGTGGACCGCTCCCAGAGGATCGTCGTCTCCCGCTGGTTGGCCACGCCGACTGCGGCGATCTGTGCCGCCGACACGCCCGCGGCGGCCAGCACCCGGCGGGCACACGACAGCTGCGATCGCCAGATGTCCTCGGGGTCATGCTCGACGATCCCGGGGTCGCTCCCGGGGGCGTCCCCCGCCGCACCCCGCGCATGCTGCGGAAACTCCTCCTGGGCCACCGCCAGCGGCGTGCCCTGCCGATCGAAGAGGATCGCGCGGCTCGACGTGGTGCCCTGGTCGAGTGATAGCACGCACATGGCATCCGTTGACAGCACGCATCTGGTATCGTCGTCGGCCGACGAACTGGTCATGAAAGGTTCCTCCCGCTGGACTGGGCGGTATATCCTCGGGCATGCCCGCACGATTCATCCGCCGCCGCGATCGTAGCCGAAGCCGATGCCGCCTGTGGCCTGCGATCGCCACCGCGGCCTGGCTGGCCGCCGCCGCGGTGCAGGCCGCGGATGCCAGACCCTGCCCGACCGACGCGCTGCGTGCCCTGCCACTGCATGCCGCCTGGACCGACGTGACGCTCGGCGACTGGGCGGCCCGCGTCACGGCGACGGGCACCGCGACGGCGGCGGCGATCGTGCTCGACAGCCGGATCGACCCCGACACCCGCATCACCCTCACCTGCCGCGGCGAGCCCCTGGAGGAGATCGCCGCCCGAGTCGCCGCGGCGGCGGCCGCAGACGTGGACGTGCTCGACGCCACGTTGCGGATCGTGCCCCGCGACCGCGCCGGGATCACGCCGCGGGCTGAGGCGGCCCGTCGTGCGACGGTGGCCGCGTTACCCTCGGCACGGCGGCGGATCCTCGAACGCCGCGAGCCAATGCGCTGGCCTGCCGGCGCCACGCCACGCGGGATCATGTCCACCGCCGCCGAGGCCGCGGCTGTTCGCCTCGAGGGCCTCGATGCCATCCCGCACGATCATCTCCCGGCGGGCTCGCTTCCTCCCCTGTCGCTTGCCGAACGGCTCGACCTCGTGCTCGCCAGTTACGACCTGCGGGTGGAGTGGCGGCGCGACGGCGGCTGGATCGTGCCGATCGAGACGGGTCTCGATGGCGTGAAGGCACCGCACCGGCCCCGCCGTGCTGGCCCGCCCCCGGCCACAGCGGCAGGCAATCAACGTTTCACGCTGCGGCTGGCAGCCCCGCTCGACGAGGCCGTGCCAGCGCTCGCCCGACAGTTGGGCCTCGAAGGCCGTATCGACCGCGAGTCGCTCGCCGCCCGGGGCGTGCAGCCGGGCGAGATCATCCGCGTCGAGGTTCGCGATGCCACCCGTGATGAGCTCTTCGACGCGCTCGTCGCCCCGCTCGGCCTCCGCTGGCGGATCGACGGCAATCGGCTCACGATCGAAGCCCCGCAGTAGGCCCGTTGCTCCGCACCGGGCTTGCCCATCACGGAGTGACGGGCCTACGCGATCCGCCTTGCGAGCGGGCGGCGGCCAGATTGCGGCGGGCGGAATCCATGCCAGGCTCGCGCTTGAGCGCCTCCTCGTAGGAGTGGACCGCCTCGGTGAAGCGGCCCTGCCGCGCCTGGGCCACGCCGCGATTGAACCAAGCCCGCGCATCCCGCGGATCCTGACGGATCGCCTGATTGAAGTCGAACTCGGCCTTTCGCGGCTCATTGGCGTTGAGGTAGGCGAGACCGCGATTGAGATAGCCGAGGGAGAACGAGCGGTCGCGACGGATCGACGACGCATACGCGTTGATTGCCTCGAGCGGGCGGCCGAGTTCGATCAGTGTCAGGCCGCGCCACAGCTCCGGCCGAGGATCGTCGTAGGCGATACCCGACGCCTCCTCGAAGTCCTCGAGGGCGATGCCGAAGAGACCCAGATGAAACCAGGCGATGCCCCGCCGCAGATAGAGCTCTGGCTCGTCGGGGCTGACGGCCAGCCCCTGCGAGCAGGCGTCGACCGCGGCCTCGAAGTCGCCGAGTCGCCGCGACACGACGCCGAGCGCGAGATAGGCCATCGTGTAGTTGGGGTCCGCCTTGATCGCCTCGCGGAGCTTGTCCCGCGCCGCGGCCAATTCGCCAGCCTTATCGAGCTTTTCGGCCTCCATCACGATCGGCTCGGCCGGGGAAGGCTCCCAGCCGCCGGGGCCGGTGTCGAGCTCCGACGAGCCGCCGGGCACCGCACGCACCCGCGACTTTGCCCCCGAATCAGCCTCGGGAAACGGCACCGGCAGAGGTGCCCGCGGAACCGTCGCGGCCGGCCGCCGCACCGGTGGCTCTGCAGGCTGATCGGGCCGGCCGGATTTCGGAGCCGACTCCTTCGACTCCGGACTCGGCTCGGGCAGCGGCTCGCCAGGAGTCTCCTGCTCGAGCGGACGCCGCAGCGGAACCGCCGGCTTGTCGGACGGCTGTCGCTGTTTCGGCCGGCCGCCGAACGGATTCAGCTCGTCGGCGAACGGATCATCATCGGCAGCCGCGGGGCCCTGGGCCACCGCCACCTGCGGCAACGTGCCGCTCCACGCGATCAATCCAAGCGCAGCGGCGATCGCGCCCAGGCGGAGAACCTGGTGAAGAGCCTGCGGCGTCAGGGTCTCGCGAAGCGAGCGGATGCGAGCCATACCGTCTCAATACTACCCCTGAAAGAATCGTCAGATCCGGCCTGGGACCGACGCCCGGCTCGGGCCGGCACCTCCCGCCCGGACAATCGGTTTGATCGCTACACCGTCGGACCGGCCAAGAGCCCACCGAGCCGCTGGGCAATCCCCTCGCGAATCTTGCCCGCAAACATCCCGGCCAGGGCGGGCAGCTCCAGGGAAACGAGAATTTCCGCCGGCAAAATATCGAGTGTGCTGTCGATCTGCATGCCCATCACGGCGAGCTGCAGTTCGAGCCGATCCTCCCCCTGCCAGGAGGCCTCGATCTCGCCCACCTGATCGGCATATTCATCACGGGCCTTCACGACGGCCCTGTCGAGCCGCCTGCGGACCTCGTCCTTGTCGAGGCCATGGGGGATCCGCACTTCGATCGGCTTCATGCTGGTGCTCCAGGAACGGGACGGGCGAGGATGACGGCCGACGCCAGCAGTGTACCCGCCGCCTGCACCAGATTCCGTTCCACGACGCCACCGCGGCCTCCGCGACAGACCGCCCCGCGGACGGCCACGACGTCCGCCCCGATTTCGCGGGCCCGGGCAATCTCGTCCAGCGTCAGTCGACCGGCGGCCGCGACGGCCATGCCGGCCCCGTGGGCGGCGTCGATCCAGTCGGCCACGGCACCGGCACTGGCAGCGAAGAGCCCCGGGCCGGTCTTGTCGCCGGTGTCGATGAGCAGGGTGCGGCAGCCGATCTCGGCCGCCGCGCTGATCAGGGTGGCCGGATCGGGCGCGGCGGTGCGACGCCAGTCGGCATAGGCCACGGCCACCGGCTCGACGCCCGCCGGGAGGGCTGCGGCAAAGGCGGCGTAGGACTTTCGCCATGCCTCCGGCGAAAGCCCCGCCGGCCCCGCCTTGGCGGCCGCAGGGAGCGCGGCCGCCGCCGCGCAGCTGCGGGTTGCCCAGGCTGCGGCTTCTCCGGTGGCCAGTTCGCCGCAGGCCAGCGTCCACGGCACGGCGCCGCCGACGGCCGCCGCAACGGCGGCGGCCACGTCGGCATTCGCCGCGCCAAGCGGGCCCCGGGCCGGCTCCTTCACATCGATGATCGCGGCACCTCCGGCCAGCGCGTCGGAGGCCTCGCTCGCATCCCGAACGCTGACGAGCAGTCCCTGCCACCGCCCCGTCACCCGCCGGCCGGCCTGCGGTTCGCTCATGCCGACGGTCTCGCCGCCGCGACCTCGCGCTTCGCCTCCAGGAGGCTCGCGCTGATCGCCCGCGCACGCTCCACCGACAGCGGCTCGCACCAGCGGCCGTCGCAGACGATGTGGCCGTCCAGCCAACTGCCCCAGGGGGCGAAGGTCCGCCGCTCCCGCCACTCGGTGGCTCGTTCCGCGAGCCTCACGACGATCGTGCCCACCCGCAGCGGTGGCGCGCCGGGAACTGCATCGAGCGGATGCGAGCCATGGAAGACGCATTCCACGACATCGAGCGGCACCTCCTGCACCGTGAACGGTGCCAGCCGGGCCACGAGCCGATCGCCCCGCCGCCCCAGCCGTGGCTGGGTCGCCGCCCAGAGAAACAGGATCACCGTCGCCGCCAGGCCGATAGCCAGCCCGATGCACAGGCCCCGCTCCATCAGGCCCGCAGCCGGACGGCAGGCGAGCCAGGTCAGACCGGTGACCATGGCGGCAGCGACCGCCGCCCCACCCAGCACGGGGCGGACGTTGCCACGCAACCACACGGCGTCAGGCTCACGGTTCATCACGCTTCCGAAACCCGCTCCGGCGACATACGATCTCGGCGACTCTTCCACCGCACGGAGCCGCGGCCATGCACGACACCCACCATTCTGCCCACGAGCCCCTGACCCCACGACGGGATCCGACGCTGCTCGGCATCGCCGCTCTGCTCGCCGCCTACATCGTGGCGGCCCTGGCCGGCTGGCCGCAACATGGTCGTGATTTGCTGGTCGCGGCACAAGCGGACCACGCCGGCGACCATGCGGCGGACGACGCCCATGCCGCCGACCGCGGCCATCATGCCGGCACGGCCCCCCCGCTGGCCACCGTGCTGCCCTTCGTGATCCTGCTCGGCGCGATCGCGATCCTGCCGCTCGCGCCAGGATTCTCCCACTGGTGGGAACACAACTCGAGCAAGTTCCTCGTCGCCAGCCTCCTGGCGCTCGTGACACTGGCCTATTACACCTTTCTGCATCGCGAGTCGGTGGACCTGCATTTCCCGAGCCACGGCCTCGTGGCCCCTGCGGCCGCGGGCCCGTCGTGGGGCCTGGCCGGCGCCACGCTCGCCAACGCCCTCCTCTCGGAATATGTGCCGTTCATCGTGCTGCTCTTCGCGCTCTACTGCGTGAGCGGTGGCGTGCGGATCGAGGGGGACATGGAGGCCACGCCCACCGTCAACACGGCCTTCATCGGTATCGGCGGCCTGGCGGCGAGCTTCATCGGCACCACCGGCGCAGCGATGCTGCTCGTGCGGCCGCTGCTCGAGACGAACCGCGAGCGGCGGCATGTGGCCCACACGCTCGTGTTTTTCATTTTCGTCGTCTGCAACTGCGGCGGCTGCCTGCTGCCGATCGGCGATCCGCCGCTGTTCCTCGGCTACCTGGAGGGGGTCGACTTCCTCTGGACGCTCTCGCTCTGGAGGCCCTGGCTGCTGGTCAACGGCCTGCTCCTCGCGATCTACTGGGCCTGGGACTCCTTCTACGCCCACCCGCGGGAGTCGTCCCGCGATCTGGCCCGCGACGCCCGCACGGCCGGAGCCCTGAAGATCAGCGGCCTGTGGCCGAATGCGCCGCTCATGGCCGGCGTCATTGCCGCCGTTGCACTGCTCGACCCGTCGAAGGCGTTTCCGGGCACCACGTGGCACCCCTGGATCTTCCTCCGCGAGGCCGTGCTCATCGGCCTCGTGGGGCTCTCGCTCCTGCTCGGCTCGCGGGAGGTCCGCCGGAAGAACGGGTTCACCTACGGGGCGATCCTCGAGGTCGCGGCCCTGTTCGTCGGCATCTTCATCTGCATGCAGCCGGCCCTCGCCATCCTCAACGAACGGGGCGCGAGCCTGGGCATCGACTCGCCGCGGGCCTTTTTCTGGGCCACGGGCTCGCTCTCCAGCGTGCTCGACAACGCCCCGACGTATCTCGTGTTCTTCAAGACGGCCCAGGCGATGCCTGCCGCCGGGGAGACGATGGCCGGGGTGGACGCCGCCCGGCTGGCCGCGATCAGCCTCGGGGCCGTATTCTTGGGCGCAATGACCTACATCGGCAACGGCCCCAACTTCATGGTGAAGGCCATCGCAGAGCAGGCCGGCGTGAAGATGCCGAGCTTCTTCGGCTACATCCTCTACAGTCTGGGGGTGCTGCTGCCGGTGTTCCTGATCATGTCCTTCCTCTTTCTCTGATGCACAACCGGCATTCACGCCCGTCGCCGGCCCGCGGACCGCGAGCCGATTTCGAGACCGTCACCACCGATTCGCAGCTCCGCGACCTCGTCGGCCGGCTGGCTCCCCATCCGCACGTCGCCTTCGACACCGAGTTCGTGTCGGAGCACACGTACCGCAGCCAGCTCTGCCTCGTGCAGGTGGCCGCGCCCGGCATCCTGGCGGTGATCGACACGCTGGTCGTCCGCGAGCTCGAGCCCTTCTGGCGGCTGCTCGCCGAGCCGGGACGGACCACCGTTGTGCACGCCGGCCGCGAGGAAATGGGTTTCATCCTGCATGCGATCAAGGCCCGGCCGGCGCGGCTGTTCGACGTGCAGGTGGCCGCCGGACTCGTCGATCACGACTACCCGGCCGGCTATGCCTCGATCGTCCGCCGCTTTCTCGACCTGCCCACCAACAAGGGCGAAACCCGCACCGACTGGCGGCAGCGACCGCTTTCCGCCGCCCAGCTCGAATACGCCGTCGACGACGTGCGGCATCTCGAGGAGCTCTGGCAGACGCTCCAGGGCGATCTGGAAAAGCTCGGCCGCGTGACCTGGATGGACGAAGAGATGGCCACCTGGCAGGACGATGTCGAGGAATCGTTCGTGCGGAAGCGGTGGCGGCGGGTGTCGGGGATGAACGGCCTGACCCGCCGCGAACTGGCGATCGCCCGCGAGGTCTGGCACTGGCGCGACGCCCTGGCCGAGGAGCGGGACATGCCGCCGCGGCGGGTGCTCCGCGACGACCTGCTCGTGGAGCTCGCGAAGCGAAAGAGCGCCGACGAACGGCAGATCTCGGCGATCCGCGGCATGCAGCGGTCCGACCTGCGGCACATCCTCAAGAGCCTGTCGGCCGCGATCGAGCGCGGGCTCGACCTGCCGGACGACGAGTGCCCCGGCGGCGAACGGCACCGCGCGCCGCCGCCGCAACTGGCCGTGTTGGGCCAGTTCATGGCGACGGCGATCGCCGGACTCTGTCGGCAGATGCAGCTCGCCCCGGCGCTCGTGGGCACGTCGTCGGACATGCGCGACCTGCTCGCCCACAAGCTCGGCTACTTCGACGACGAGCAGCCGCCGCTGCTGGCCACCGGCTGGCGGGCCGGCGTCGTCGGCGACGTGGTGGACGACCTCCTGTCAGGAAAGGCGTCGCTGCGGATCGGCAACATCCGCTCCCACGACCCGCTCGTCATCGACCGCTCGTGACGCTGTTTCTGCGCAGCGTCACCAGAATCTCCCCCCCCGCCGCCGTCGAGCGAAACTCCCGCGGCCGCGGCCGGTCGGCCGACACGAAGCACAGCCGCCGGTCGTCTCCATCAGTTTCATAGATGCCGATGTACCGCCGGCCGCGCATTCCTGCCGAGCCGAGCGTCTGCATCTCGAACGCCTTGGGCAGCGCCGCTTCATCGACCCTGCTCGTGCCCTCCCCGACAGGCAGCCCCTTGAGCCGCACCACCCACGAGCCATCGGCGGCATAATCCACGGCCAGCATGTCGGTGAATTCATGATCGACGGGCTTGCCGTTCATTTCGACACGAGTCACCTGCCAGCGGCCTGCCGACGTCGCCACATCGCCGTCGGCCACGATCGCCACCACGGCAAGGAGCGTCAGCACGACGACTGCGGCCGCTCTACAGCCAGCCATGATCGCGATACCACTCGGCCGTTTGCCGCAGGCGGAAGTCGAGCGGGCGAGCCGGCACGAACGCCAGCTGGGCCCGCGCCTTCGCGGCCGAGCAGGCCCAGCTCCAGGCAGTCGCCTCGCGAACCTTGTCGCGGGACAGGATCGCCGCCGAACCGGTCAGCCTCCCGAGTCCCTCCGACACGCCGCCCACCGTCCGTCCCACCCACCGCCACAAGGGCCATACGACGACCCGGCGGCCGAGTGCGGCGGCCACGCGGCGGCCAAACTGCCCGTAGGTGGGATGCTCGCGATCGTCGCAGGCGAAGTAAAAGCCGCGCTGCCCCGCGTCGCGGCTGCCGGCCGGGGCGAGCGTTTCGCCGTCGCGGGCCGCGCGGAGCAGCAGATCGACGAGGTCATCCACGTGGATGAGCGAGAGTCGGGGCGTCTGGAACCCCACCACCACATGCAGGCCCGTGCGCTGGATCGCCTTGAAGATCGCAGCCACCTTCGGGTCGCGGCTGCCGTACACGATGCCCGGCCGCACGACCGTGATCGGCAGCCGATCCGCTCGCTGCTCGAGGGCGATCTCCCCCGCACGTTTGCTTATGCCATAGTCGGAGACAGGCGCCGCCGGGTCGATCTCGTCACGGTAGGCCCGCTCCAGTGGCGGCGGGCCTGCGGCCGCCAGGCTGGACACGAAGACGAGCCGCGGCGGCGCGGGCAGCGCCGCACAGGCGTCGGCGAGCCAGGCGGTGGCCTCGCTGTTGGTTCGCAGCAGTTCGCGTTTCGATCGCGCCGCGACGAGCCCCCCCGCGTGCAGCACGGTGTCGCAACCGTCGAGGGCGCGGCGATACGAGTCGGGGGCTTCGAGCGCGCCTTCGACCCGCACGATGCCCGGCCGATCCAGATGCTCGGCGCGAGCCGTCGGCCTCACCAGGCAGCGGACCTCGCAGCCCCGGCGGAGCAGCTCCTCGGCCACGTGCGTGCCGACAAATCCGGAGGCCCCGGTGAGAAACACGGTCTGGATCGACATCGACGACGTTCCACGATGGACTCCATGGGAAGGCGTGGCGTCGGCGGCCGGTCGTAACTGACCGCACCGCGCTCCGGCGTTGGACCGCCGAAGACTGCCGTCGGGGAGGCATCGTGCCTTGGTTCGCGGTCGATCATGCGTCCGCAGCGGGCGGAATGCAAATGAGCAGGCCCATTCGGCGTCCGGGGGGGACGAATCCCCGGCGGGCGGATAGAATTCGAGCGACGACGGCCCGTTCGGCCGCGGATGGGGCGTGTCCTTGCCAACGAGGTGCTGTGATGTCTGTGTCGCGACGCTATCGGAGTCGAATCCGGCTGATCCGGTCACCGCGGGCGCTGACATGGCTTTGGCCGCTGGCCTTGCTTCTCGCGGCCGCATCGCTCGAGGCCGCCGACCCGCGGCCGCCCCGGTCGAGTGTCGGCCAGCCCCGAACTGGGCAGACACAACCCTTCGGGAACGGCACGCTCACGAACCGCTCCGACGGGTCGAGCAGCCGCACCCAGGCGTTTGGATCGGGCTCGCTCACGACCGAGCGCACTCGCAACGGCCGGACGATCACCGGCCACACCCAGAAGTTCGGCAATGGCACGATCACCCACTGGTCCGACGGCACGACCTCTCGGACGCAGCCGTTTGGCTCGGGTTCGCTCACGACCGAGACCGGCCGCGACGGCCGGGCGGTGACGGGGCACACGCAGAAGTTCGGCAGTGGCACGATCACCAACTGGTCCGACGGTTCCACGAGTCGCTCCGAAAAGTTCGGCAGTGGCACGCTGCAACGCGAGCAGCCGAGCCGCAACCGCCGTTGACCGCCAGGCCGGCGCCGCTGCCAATCGCCTCAAGCGGCGCTCACAGGCCCTCGGCCCTGAATCGGGCCTCGACCATGTCGGCCATGTCGCCGGCCTGCGCCTCGAGCTCTTCGAGTAGTTCGTCATCCTCGTCGTCGCTTGCCCGACGGGCGAGAAACAGCAGGTAGTTGGCCTCGTTCCGCCAGGCCTTGAGCCAATCGGGCCGCGTGGACACCGGCCGATAGATCAGCCGCTCGAGCCGGTCAAAGGCATCGCCATGGAGCGTCATCCGTTCGACAGGTCCGATTGATGCATGGTCGTCACTCGTCGTAAGGGGTCTCATGATCGCCAGACGGCAGCTCATCGTAGCCGTCGGACGGACTGGCGAACCACGGCGTGAGATCGGGAAAGTCCATGCGATGATTTCGCGGCAGAGGCCGGGACGATGCCGGGCACATCATGCTGTCGCGACCATCGGCTGGCAACAAGTGTCCGCAAGGCCGCAGCACCCGGGTCGCGGCGAGACCGCACACGCTTGCCTCGTCGAACAGCCCCCGCGAACCATCACATCAGAGACTAGGCGGCACCGGGGCTGCCGGTCCGGTCGAACGCGTTGCCATGGAGGGCATCATGCGACACTTCTCCTGGGATCTTCTGATCCAATCACTCGTGCTGATTCGGCTGGGACAGGAACTCGGCACCGATTCACCGCTGGCCCGGTCCGTCCACGACGTCGTCCGGGCGATGCTGGCGATCGGCAGATAGTGGCGATTCTCCCCGGCGATAGGCTTGGAGCAGTTGCCTGGAACGCTCGGCGAGCATCCGCCGCACTTCACGGCGCTTGCCTTTCACGCGGGGAATCTTCATGGAGTCGTAGCCGGTCGTCTGGTGCCGCATCCAGGCGATCGTGGCCGCCTCCGCGCGGCGCTCGATGGTAATCCGCCTGGTGCGGGCCACGGTGCCACTGCCAACGGGCGTTGCATGGGCGGCGATCGCCCGGGCCAGCGTTCGGGCCAGTTCCGCGTGCCGCTCGTGAAACGCCAGGAACGCGAGCACCGCGGCCTCGAAGTCTTCGACGTAGGCCGTCTGCTGGGCTGCTCGACGCCGGCCGTCGGCCTCCCGTCGGCGGGAATACGCCTCGGTGGATCGCTCCGCGGCGAGTTCGCGCTGAATCTTCTCGATCGTTTCCTGCGGGGCCCAGATGCCGCGGGAGAACAGCTTGCGGCCCACTTTCTCCTGCACGAGCCAGTGGTCTCCGGCAGCCTTCACCCGGCGCGTGAGGGCGGCGTCGCCGGGCAGCAGCAGAATCCAACCGGCCGGCACCTGCAGCGTCTGGCCGGCGTGCGTCCGCACGGTTCGCGCGGCGGGTCCGGGAAGGTAGGTCGGCAACGGCATGCGTCTGATATCGGCAGAAGAAGCCCCGTGAAAAAAGCCCCGCCTAGCCAGCAGTCGGCAGGGCCGTCAGGCTATTCAGCCATGAGCACCTCCGAGCATGTCGTGCAACGAGACTTCCCGGAAACCGCCGACGTAATCGCCGGCATGGCTCGGGCCGCCGGCTTCGGCTGATCATGCCCTGGACTGTCTACGTTCTTCGCTGCCGCGACGGCTCGCTCTACACGGGCATCACGAACGATCTACCCAAGCGACTGAAGGCGCACGCTGCGGGGAAGGCCTCCAAGTACACGCGGAGCAGGCTTCCCGTGCAGGTGGCGTACCGCGAGTCTCGGCGGTCGCGTTCAGCGGCCCTGAAACGGGAAGCGGCGATCAAACGGCTGCCCCGGCGGGCGAAACTCGAACTGGTCGGGACAACGAGTCCGTCGCGGTAAGCGTCCGGCCGGCGTAGTGCCGTCATCAAAGCCGATAAATCGCGATGTGTTCATGCGACTCATTTGCCCTGCATCGGCTCGCGCCTAGTCTTCCTCCGAGGACGGCTTCTTTTCTTCACTTCTGTTCACCCCTTCGCGGAGATTCGACATGCGTATTTCTAGTGCCCTGACCTGCCTGACAGTGGCATGTGCCACGGTCTCAGTGGGTTCGATCGGATTCGCAGCTCCGTGCAAGGGATCTGCGAAACATGCGACGACGCACTCCCACCGTTCGCACGTGGTGCAACAGGCGGTCGTGCACGAGCGACTGATCGCCAGTCACGACGTTCGGCAGGTCGCGTTTGCCGAGTCCCCGAAGGACATCGTCGACACCGCCGTGGGAGCGGGCACGTTCAAGACACTGGCGGCGGCCCTCGGCGCGGCCGAACTCGTCGCGACCCTCAAGGGCGACGGCCCCTTCACGGTCTTCGCCCCGACCGACGAGGCCTTCGCCAAACTCCCGGCCGGGACGGTCGAGAACCTTCTGAAGCCGGAAAACAAGGAGAAGCTGAAGGAGATTCTGCTGCTGCACGTCGTTCCGGGAGCAGTCTATGCCGCTGACGTCGTGAAGCTCACGGAAGCCAAGACCGCCGGCGGCAAGGTGGTCAAGGTATCGACGGAGGGGGGCGTGAAGGTCGGCACGGCGACGGGATTGGCGAACGTGGTCAAGACCGACATCAAGGCGAAGAATGGCGTCATCCACGTCATCGACGCCGTGATCCTGCCGTAGGCGGATTGGCAACACCCAGGAAAGCATCGATGACCCCGCAGGCGTCGCACCCTGCGGGGTTTTTCTTTTGCCGCCAGAGGATTCACAAAAGGCGATGCCGCTGTATCGCGTCCGATTCCTTGGCGATCAAGCGAGCGAGGAACACGCGTGACCCGTATTACGACTGCTCCGCGTGGGCGGGGGCCTGCCATTCGCCGCACCAATCGCCTTCGCGAGTGTGAGGCCAGAGCCCGACGTGCACCAGTTTGTCGTCCTGGATCGGCGGCATCGTGGGCGGCATCCGACGACACTGGCCCCAACCAAGAAGCTTTTCGCGTGTCTTCTCGGGTCGCCAGTGCAGGCACGTGGCACACACCTGACCGGAGGAAGAGAGTGAATCTGGGGTATCCATGACAGTACTAATGTAGTCCGGGGCCGCAGCGTGGCATCGAACTCAATGCGACACCGGCATTGTGCCGATTGAGCGTACAATCCGGCAATCGAGATGCCGGCCAGAGACACCAGCCACAGGAGACGCGAAGATGGGCAAGGGCAACAACTCGCAAAAGAACGACAAGAAGAGCATGAAGCCCAAGCAGGACAAGAAGAAGCCCGCCGTCAAGAAGTAGTCGCGAGCGGCCCCAGGGCTCGCCGAGGGGGCCCGGCGCGTCGTCACGGGAAAATACTCGACCATGATCCGGCCCGCCTCCGGCAGCATCGTCCGGCGCTGGGCAGACTTCGATTCTCGCTGCTACCGGCCCGCGTTCTCGATCGGCCCCTCGTCTTCAACCCGCCCCCGCCCGATGTCTTCCACGATCGAGAAGCCCTCGACCGTGAACCAGCGGGTGAACAGGTCGAAGTCGGCGGTGTCCGGCCAGACCTTCTCGTCGGGCTGCCAGCGTGCGAGTTCCCGCCGAAAGATTTCCTCGAAGAGATCCTCGACCACCTCCTCGATCTCCTCGGGATAGAGGCAGGCGGGGATGAGATACACCGTTCGTTCGGCGATCTGCTTCCGGTCGCCGATGGCCTCGGGCTTGATGCCGGATGTCTTGAGCCAGCCGTAAAATGCAGCCTCGTGGCCGATGACGACGGCACTGCGGTTGAGCATGGGCTTTGTCCGGGTTCGAAGACCGGCGTCCTGCCCACGTGCCACTCCTCCGCCTGTTCGTGCAGGAGGGCCTCTCCGGGAACCTTAGCGCTGGCGCTCTCCGCGGACAACCGCAGCCTCACCACCCCGAATGAAGCCGACGTGTCTTGGCATCGAGGCCGGCGACTGGTCGGTTTTTGCCCGCAGAATGACAATGGCCCGCTTCGCCCCTCGCAGAGCCACGCGACATGACACCCCCCGCCCCTGCTGCTCCAGCCCCGGAGCAGCCCGACTTCTCCATCGAAAACGGCCTGCTGGCCTCCTCGGCGGCCTACCACCTGAAGCGCGGTTCATGCTGCGGCTCGGGCTGCCACCACTGCCCCTATGAGCCTCCACACATCGAGGGCAACACGGAGGTTCGCCGATGAATGCCTACCGAGACGAGGACGAGGAGTGGGACGACCAAGACGCTGACATCGACGACGACTCGGAGGAGGAGTCCGCCGTTCCGTGCCCTGCCTGACGGCAGCGCTGTGGTGGATGCTGGCACGGCCGGTTTGAGGACCGCGAAAGAGTCCCTGCCCGAACACTACGGCGGCGGGGCCGGTGGCTTGATCTGCCCCCGCCACGGCGCGGACGACTTCGCCTTCCGCCCTGTCGGCTTCGCCAGCAAGACGGCGATCCCTGCCAGCATCGACAGCACGAGAACGAGCCAGAATCGGGTGGGCATGTTCACGTCACCTGGGCTCGCATCCTTCGCCGCCACATCGAGAACCCGGCGCATGCCAGACCGGCGTTTACAGCCGCTGTTGGTGACCTGCTCGTGGATCGGCCCCGCAGGAACATTCTCAGGCGCGGGCAGTCGGGAGCGGGAGCATGACCAGCGAAATGGAGTTGTTGGTCGGCTGCGATGGCGCCGTGAAGTGCATCTACGACGAGGCACTGGACCTGCGGGAGATCGGGAAGTTGCAGATCACCCGAGCAAGCCACGTTGAGCCAGATTCCGAGGGCTACTGGTTCGCAGACATGGGGCCTATTGGCGGGCCTGTGCTGGGGCCTTATGGCAGCGGGTCGGAGGCACTGGGGGCGGAGAGGGGGTGGCTGGCTCATCGAAGCATCGCCACCGAGACCACCAACACTCCAACCCCAGCCAGCACCAAACCGGCAGGCTCAGGCACGGCTGTGACTCCAAGCCTGAGCGTGTTCCCGCTCTGTGACACCGAAGCCAGACCAGCAAAAGCACCCGTGATGCTGAACTGCGCGGGCGAAAAGCCGCTGATGCCCCCAGTCGCCGTGAAGAAAGGGAGCGCGTACGACGACGCGGATGAATAGTTAGCAGGTGTTCCCGCGACACTGCCGTTGTACCCAAATACCTTCAGGGCGATGGCACCGGTCCCAAACGAGGAAAAATCGACTGCTCCACTGGTCTGCCACGAGGTCCAGCCGGTGCCGCTTCCGGCCGTCATGCTGTTGACGCCAAAACTCCACGCCGTGTTCGGCAGCGGGGTTGTCGCAAACGCCGCTGTCGCGACGAGGGGGATAGTCGAATTTCGCGTCACGTTGTAGTCGGCGAGGGCGTAACCGTCCTCCATCAACTGCCCAGCGAAGTAGAGATACTGGCTCTCGGGGGCGAACCCTGCTAAGTCCTGCAGTTTCGCCTTCACGTTCTCAATGGTGTCGCTTGGCTCAACGTCGAGCGTGAGCGTCGAGTAAGTCGGCTGCAGCACGAAAACTGGCATTCCGCTCGACACCCGCGTCATGACCACCGACGCAGCCAGCAGGAGCAAGGTGGACGAAGCAGCGCGGCCTATGCGGCTACGGTTGCACCTGCGAGTGCTGCCAGTCGGTCGGCCCGTTGTCAGTCTGAATGCCACGCCAGCCTGTTCTCTCTTTGAGCAGGGCGAAACATCCGGAAACCATGCATATTCCGCTGAGCATACGCTGACGCCGTGCTCGTTGCCACGGCTCCATCGCCCTAATCCCGCCCGCCCCTCTGGCTGCCGGGCGTGTTTGCCCTTCTTCCGGCTCACTGCGTTGGCGGCCGGTGTCCCTGTGTGTTTCCCGTTGCCCAGTTCCCACTTTTCAGGAGATCGAGAACCCATGAGCGACTCTGACCTGATCGATGCAGTGGCCCATGTCACCGCCGAAGACTCCCACGAGATTCGGCGCCGTGGCTTCGTGCTGACCGGCCCCGAAGACAGTGGCCCGGAACCGGAGTGCCTGCTGGACGTGCTGCTGGTCGATCTCCCGGAAGCGGGCACGGGCGACTGGGACACGGTACTCGGTGACGGCGGCGGTGAATTCCGCGCCACCGTTATCCCGGCCCAAAACCCACCACCAACCCATTACCCAAAAGGAACTTCATGTCCATGTTGAAACTCCACGCAGGCGTCTCGAAGAAGGTCGGCTTGCCCGGTGTATCCAGCGCCTCGGCCTCATGCACCATCGAGGCCGAACTCGATTCCAGCCTCCTCCAAGACCACGAGGGCTTTCAGATCGTCGTGCAGCGGGCCTACCAGCCCTGCGAGCAGGCCGTGCAGGACCAGATCGCCCGACTGACCAGCGACGGCCAGCACGAAACCAGCCAGCCACAGCCCCAACCGCAGGAAGTGGTCGAGGTCCGCACCAGCCCGACCATCCACGGGGCGAGCGTGAACGGGCTCTCGGCCGCCCAGTTCACGAATCAGCCAAGTCCGCGTCCCGCCACGGCTTCGCAGGCGAAAGCCATCCGGGCCATCGCTGCTCGTCGGAAGATCGACCTCGTGACCTTGCTTCGCGATCGCTTCGGCCTCACCACCGCGGATCGGCTCAGCATTGTCAGAGTCGGGTCTTGGCGGATCAGAGGCAGTCCTGATGCTCGGATCAGCAGCTTGGGGGCGGCTTCGGTCAGGTATTCTTCACCGCAACCATGAAAAACAAGCCCCACGAAGCGGAACCGCAGGCCGTCGCGCAGATCACGGCATGACGAGGCCCGAAGCATCTCCGATTCGAGCGGCGAAGCCCGTATCATCGCAGGCGAGCGGTAGTCGGCCTACACGCTGCATCCCTTTGCCCTGTTGCCATTCCACGCTCTTTGGAAAGCCCGTCTATGCCCCTGCCGCCCGACTACTCGATCCGACTCATGCAGCCGACGGACTACGCCGCGATCGGCGAGATCTGCCGGGTGGTCTATCCGCACGACACGCCCTATACGGCAAAAGAACTTGCCGAACACAACGCTATTTATCCGCAAGGGCAGTTCGTTGCCGAGCACACCCCGACAGGCCAGGCCGTGGGGGTGCATTTCACGCTTCGACTTCGCATGGCTGATCATCACGTTGACGACCCATGGGACGTGCTCACATCGCACGGCTCCTTCGCAGATCACGACCCCACGGGGCCTACGCTCTATGGCGCTGATGTGTTCGTAAGCCCCGAACACCAGCATCATGGGCTCGCCCATGCCCTGACCGACGCAACCCGCGGGCTCGTCGTCGAGGAGAATCTCTGGCGAATGGTCGGCGGGAGCCGCCTGCCGGGATATGGTGCCGTCGCCAGCATCCTGCCTGCGGCCGATTATGTTCGCGAGGTGGTCAGCGGCTCTCGAGTCGATCCCGTCCTTTCCGCCCACCTCAAAGACGGCTGGCAGGTAGTAAAGCCCATCTACGGCTATCTGCAGCACGACGTCGAGAGCGCCAACTGGGCCGCGGTGATTCAGTGGTGCAACCCTGAACGCCCGCCACCGCCAGAGTTCATGCTGCGCTGAACGCGAATCAGGCCCACGGACCCCGGGGCCGCCAACCGTAGCCGTTGACTTGCGTCACGCGGGGCAAGTCACATGCCGTGCTTGTTGAACCAGTCTTGGAGCTTCTTCCAGCCGTCTTCCGCCTGCTCTTGTCTGTAGCTGGGCCTGTCCGGAATTTCGCCGTTGGGGGACCGGGATCTGAATTTCGCAAGCGAGCAGCCCCGTGGTGTCATATGTGATGGTCTCGGCAGACACGGGCAGGACGGCAATCGCGAAGCCTGAAGCCAGGAGCGTCACGGTTTCGCGGCGAGTGATTTCGGGGGCGGCCATGGCGGGGCTCCTGGAGTGTGTGTGGCCGCCAGGATACTGCGGGATGCCTCCGGCGGCAGCCCAGGATCGCGCTACCGCGGCTGTGAATCCGGCGGCTCTTCGACCGGCCAGCCTCGGAGCTTCGCGTGCATGACGGCCACCTTGCCCATGTAATGATCCATGCGAAAGGGCCCGGCCGCTTGCGTCATGTGCTCACGGGCTCTCTCGGCGTCGCCCGCGGCTTCGTGAAAGAGCCCGAGATAGAGGTGGGCGTAGCACAGCTGGTTACGCCTGGCACCTGCTTCGCCATTTTCCGCAGCCTCGAGCACGGCTGCTTCAGTACCTCGGCCCGCGTACAGGTCCAGAATCTCCTGCATGGGCACCCGGGAGTCTTCGCCGACCGGAAGAAGCTTGCCACGGGCAGCCTGAGCGCCCTCGAGTTTGGCGACGCAGAGAAGGTGCCACGCTGGATTCTCGACATCGCTGGGATTCACGGTCTTGTGCAGCTCGAACTGTTTTTGGCCGTCTTGGTAGCGCTCGGCGTAGTACAGCGCCAGCCCACGCTGCCACAGGTCCGGCTCCGCCGCAGGCACGGCCACGACAAGCTGATCGAACTTCCGGGCAGACTCGACCGGCTTGGCCTCGAAGAACAGCCTGACGGCCTCGCTGAACAGCTCTTGAGGCCGGGGTTCAGCTGCAGGGAGAGAGCGAGCAGCCGAGAGAGCGAACCCGACGACCACGATGACGGCATGCCGGAGCAAATACATGGCGCAGTGACCTGGGAGACGCGGGGAAGCATGCGGAACCGGCAGACTGGCATACTCTACCTGCCTCTCACGCCCCCCTTTTCATACCCGAGGCCCGCCTCCATGGCAGAGACGTTTTTTCAGGCGACCAACACGCTGGCGCTCTTGGCCTGGATCGCGCTGGTGCTGTTCCCAGGGAGGAAGCTCGTCTCGGGCTGGCTCTGCGCCGTCGTCGTGCCGGGCCTGCTGGCTCTGGCGTACGCAGGCGTCATCGGCTGGAAGCTCGCCACCAACGGCCCGCCGCCAGGTGACGTCATGACGCTCACTGGGCTGCGAGAGGTGTTCAGCGACGACTGGGTCTTTGCCGCAGCCTGGACGCACTACCTGGTGTTCGACATGGTCGTCGGCGCCTGGATCGCGAGAGACAGCGTGAAACTCGGGCTGCCCTGGCTGTTCAGAACCGCGGCGCTCGTGCTCACGTTCTTGGCCGGGCCCGTGGGGTTTCTCGTGCACATCGTCGGCCGGGGAGTTTTGCGGCGGGCTGGGAGCGTCGAGTAAAGGATAGCCCGGTCAATGGCACCTCCGCACCGGCCTTGCGGCCGATGAGCGACTCGTGAGCCTCAGGAGGAGCGGCCCGGGCGTCCGGAGCGGTTTTCTCAAAACGCCCCGCACCCCCTTCGGTGGCGTTTTTCTCGCGTGTGCGCAGACCGCGTCCCAGTTCGCAGTTTCCCGACATGCGTGGGTCGCGTCCGGCACCGCTCAGAGGCTGTGAATATCGATCGCGG